>ENA-UOIW01000038-UOIW01000038.1-human-gut-metagenome-genome-assembly--contig:-P58-NODE-38-length-124319-cov-29.413732_pt1 | contig 124319 bp, 92 predicted proteins | sample MGYA00242334_ERZ723881 | MGnify/ENA metagenome assembly ERZ723881 | reverse complement strand
TTAACTTCTTTAACTACTTAACTCCTAAAAAACAAAGCTATTGGCTTAACTCCTTTAACTTCTCTAACTTCTTTAACTCCTAGCCACAAAAACCTTGTCAACTCGTCAACTGATACCTTGTCAACTAAAAATAAAAACCTTATCTTTGTCCTACGGTAACATCTAAAACGATTCAGGCATGGAAAAGGCAAAAGTGAAAGGCATCCCTTACGGCGTGGCACGCTTCGAAGACATACGCAGGGACAATCTATACTACATAGACAAGACAATGTATCTTCCCCTGCTGGAAGAGACAAGCAACTACCTGTTCCTTATCCGCCCCCGCCGTTTCGGGAAGAGTGTATTTGTCAGCATGATGCAGGCATACTACGACATTGACAAGGCAGACCGCTTCGATGACCTCTTCGGCGGGCTCTGGATACAGCAACACCCTACGCCGCTGAAGAACGCTTTTCAGGTGATTTACTTCGACTTCTCGCTGGTGTCTGCCCGCCAAGGCAAGTTGGAAGGCAGCTTTAATGATTACTGCGGTATCGTGATGGACGGTTTTATCAAAAGATACCGCGAATATTACGGCGCAGATACCGTAGAGAAAGTACTGTACTGGCTTCGAACGATGCGGCATTCAAGCTGAAACAGGTGAACGACGAAGCCCGTGCCAAAGGTTATCAGCTTTATCTGATTGTCGACGAATACGACAACTTCACCAATGTCATTCTGAGTGAAGGAGGTAAGGAGATGTTCCGCAACCTGACCCATGCCAGCGGATTTTATCGTGATTACTTCAAGCTCTTCAAAGCCATGTTTACCCGGGTGTTCCTGATAGGTGTCTCACCCGTAACGCTGGACGACCTCTCGAGCGGATACAACATCGACTGGAATATCTCGCAAGACCCGCGCTTCAACCACATGTTAGGCTTCTCCGAATCGGACGTACGCACCATGTTCCACTATTATCAAGACAACGGGAAACTCCGTGCCGATGCCGACATCGAGGCCATGATGGCAGAAATGAAGCCGTGGTATAATAATTATTGCTTTGCCAAGCAATGCCTGAAAGACGACCGTCTGTATAACTGTGATATGGTTTACTACTATCTTCGCAATCAAGTATTGTACGGGCAAGCTCCCGAAGAGATGGTAGACAAGAACATCCGCACCGATTACAAAAAGCTGAAGATGCTGGCGGACATCGACCGTGGAAACCAACGAGAAAATCGGATGAGCGTCATTGAGGAAATAGCCGCTACCGGCTCGGTACTGATGACGCTGAAGACATCTTTCCCCGCCGAATACGTTACGAACGATGATAACTTCCGAAGCCTGCTTTATTATTATGGGTTGCTTACCATGAACCGTACGGTAGGCAGACGCATCGAGATGGTTATCCCGAACAATTGTGTAAAAGAACAATATTGGAGTTTCATGCGCGATTACTTCAACCGTACTGCCCATGTGGACATCACTTCCCTGCAAGATGAGATGGACCTGATGGCTTTCGATGGCGACTGGAAACCGTTCATCACCCGCATCGCCACGGCATACCATGAAAACTCTTCCGTGCGTGACAGCATCTTAGGCGAACACAACCTGCAGGGTTTCTTCAAGGCATACCTGGCTCTGAACAGTCTCTACTTGGTAGAACCTGAAATCGAGCTGAACTACGGTTTCAGCGATTTCCTGCTCCTTCCCGACAAGTCACGTTATCCGGAGATAGCTCACAGCTATATCATGGAGCTAAAATATGTAAAGCCCACTGCTACAGACATGGAACTGGAAACCAAAAGCCAGGAAGCCGACACTCAGCTGGAGAAATACAGCCAGGACAAAGTGGTCAAGCACCTGTGTACAGGCACCCAACTGCACCTGCTGAAAGTGATATTCCGTGGGGCGAACATGGAAATCTGTCTGGAATTAAGAAGTTAAAGAAGTTAGCACTCCGCTTCGCTCCGTTAGGGGTTAAAGTTTAATAGTTCTTTTTTAGGAGTTAAGAAGTTAAGCCTATAGTTTTTATTTCTTATACTTCTTAAGAGGATATCTATCGATGTCTTTTCTAGTGACACCGATAAAAGTTACTAATTGTTAACCGCTTGATAAATCTCATGAAATAACTTTTCTTGGTAACTCACACCCTTTTCTTCTTATTTAGGGGTTTATAGAACAGTTTAAATTAATTTTCTATAAAAATAGACGATTGTATTAGCCTTGAAACATATTTTCGTCTATATTTGAATTTGTAAATTTTTGATAATAATAACATAAAAACAATTTGTTAACCACAAACAAACAGATTTGAGATTTACTAGGTTATTCCGATTAACACCATAGGCATAAAGATAAATGAAGGACAAAATGACAACAGGTTTGAACCTGTAAATGGATAATTATTAACTTTTAAATTTATGGACAATGAACACACACTCAGAATGTATGCTATTTAGCCGCACTATGGTAAAAATTGCTGCTTGTGCCATGTTCGCTGCAGGATTGCCGGTAACAATGTATGCTGAATCTGGCAACACGAAAGGCCTGACAATGGCAGTCCAGCAAACGAAACACTTAACCGGTCAAGTCGTTGACAAAAAAGGTGAAAGCATTATCGGTGCCAATATCATAGAAAAAGGCACAACCAATGGCACTGTAACGGACATGAAAGGGAGATACAGTCTAAATGTTTCTCCTAATGCAGTCTTAGTCATTAGTTACATCGGCTATGAAAGCCAGGAAATATCAGTTTCTGAAATCAGAGGCAACCAACTGAACATCACCTTACATGAAAATTCGGAACTGATTGACGAAGTAATCGTCGTTGGATATGGCGTACAAAAGAAAGCGACCTTGACAGGTTCGGTATCTCAAGTGGGAGGCGAGGAACTGAAAAAAGTCGCAGCTGCTAACTTAACCAATACACTGGCTGGAAAAACCGCAGGTATCATTGCCAATACACGTTCGGGAGAGCCTGGTGAAGATGATGCCGACATCCTGATACGCGGCAAGGGAACGCTGGGAAGCACAGCCCCTCTGATTGTAGTAGACGGTATTGCCGACCGTTCATTCAGTCACCTGAATCCTGAAGACATTGAAAGCATATCGGTCTTAAAAGACGCATCTGCCGCCATCTATGGAGCACGTGCGGCAAACGGTGTTATCCTGGTGACTACTAAACGCGGAAAAGAAGGCAAAGTGACTGTAAACTATAACGGAAGCTACTCCATGTCGCAACCGACCAGGATACCTGAAATGCTGAATGCCTATCAATATGCAACTTATGTCAATGAATATGATGCAGACCCGCGTCACGACCAGGCAGGGGTTACTTATTCGGACGAAGTGCTGCAACATTATCTGAACCATGATGACCCAATCAATTATCCGGATACAGACTGGTGGGATGAAGTGGCTAAAAACTGGGCAGGAAAAACCCAGCATAGCTTGTCTATCAGCGGAGGTACAGACAAAATTTCATTTTACACTTCTGCCCAATATATGTGGCAAGACGCCATCTACAAAAACTCAGCCCAAGACTATAAACAATTCCAATTGGTTTCCAACCTGGATGCTAAGGTTACAGACAAGATCCGTTTCAGTCTAGACATTTTGGGACGTCAAGAGCAACGCAAACGTGGCATCTATAGCACACCTTATTTATTTACGTATTTCTTGAGCACCTTCCCAGGTAGTGCGCCTTATTATCCGAATGGACTGCCGCGTGTAGGCTATGACGGCGTTACCCGCAATGCGGCTATTATGGTAACCGACGAACCGGGCTCGAACAACTATACAAACAATATCATCAACATCAAGCCTTTGCTACATGTCGACTTGGATTTCATTACCGAAGGACTGTATGCAGAAGGGTATGCCGCTATCGATTATACATTCAGCGATGGCAAACAAATCAACCAACCCTACGACTTATATTATTATGACAACGCTACGGGTGAATACCAAAACCGCCGTTCGGATACCGGTCAAATCAGTTTGAATGACTGGGCTACCCGCTATTCGACGATCACGCTGAACGCCCGTATCGGATATGAACGCACTTTCAACAAGAGCCATAAGGTAAATGCTTTTGTCGCTTACGAACAAAGCAAATACAATTACCATACCCTTTCGGGATATCGCACCAACTTCTTGTCGAATACCCTGATGGATTTGTTTGCCGGCAGTGATGTCCCCGAAGATAAAGACAACAGCGGTTCTTCGGATGCTACCGCACGCGTAAACTTCTTCGGACGTGTAAACTATTCGTATCAGGACAAATACCTGGCAGAAGTGACCATGCGCTATGACGGTTCCATGAACTTTGCCCCGGGACACCGTTGGGGACTTTTCCCTTCATTCTCATTAGGATGGGTTATCTCTGAAGAAAAATTCTTTGAACCTGTCAAGCCATACGTTGATTTCCTGAAGCTGAAAGCATCATGGGGTCAGATGGGTAATGACAACATTACGGCTTATCAGTATCTCTCACAATATGGCTTTACCAGTACCGGCGCTTACTTCGGAAGCGGTGACAGCGGAGCTGTAAATAAAGGGTTCTACTTGACCCGGACTGCCAATCCGCTCGTTACATGGGAAACAGCCAATACAACCAACCTTGGCTTTTCCGCTTCTTTCCTGAACGGGATGTTCTCTTTGGATTTCGACTGGTTCCAATCCAAACGGCGTGACATTCTGATTACCCGAAGCGCTTCCATCCCGGCTTATACCGGACTGGTGTTGCCTGCCGAGAACTTAGGCAAAGTAAACAATTCGGGTGTAGAAATTGTGGCAAGCTATCGCGACCGTGCAGGTGATTTCGAATGGGGAATAACCGGAAACTTCACTTATGCAGAAAACAAGGTGGTATATATGGATGAAGCCGTATCCACACCCGAATGGCAACGCACGACAGGCAATCCTATTGACGGACTGGTGCTCTACAAAGCTTTGGGTATCTACCAAACCCAAGAGCAAGTGGACAACAGCCCCCACATGGATAACGCAGCTCCCGGTGACCTGATTTACCAGGATATGAATGGAGACGGTACCATTACATGGGATGATGCTATCCGTATCAATGAGTCTGCTACTCCGAAAATCATCTATGGTTTTACCTTAAACGGTTCGTGGAAAGGCATTGACCTGAATATCTTCTTCCAAGGACAAGCCAAGGCAAAACAATTGGTACAACCTACAATGAATATGGTAACGGACTTTTACGAAGGACGCTGGCGCACGGAAAACACTCCGGAAGAAAATCTGAACGCACGCTGGCCCAAAGCATTCATCAAACAAACTTACGGAGATACATGGAACGGAAGCGCTTCGACCTGGTGGCTGCGTGACGCCTCTTTCTTACGTTTGAAATCCATAGAGTTAGGCTATACGTTGCCAAAATCACTCACATCGAAAATAGGCATTCAAAGATGGCGTTTCTATATCAACGGCAACAACCTGTTTACTTTTGACAAAATGAAAATATGTGACCCTGAAGTTGGTACATCGAAGGATGATAATGGATATGCAATCAACTCGAACGGTATTCTTGCCTATCCGCTTCAACGTATGATAACTTTCGGCACAAACATCACTTTCTAAAAACAGACGATAATGAAAACAAAACACTATTTATATACATTGGCGTTAGCCTGCATGAGTTGGGGAGCTACTTCGTGTACAGACATACTGAATGTGGATCCGCTGAATTCTTTTTCAGACGAAGCAGTATGGAGCGACCTGTCTCTGTCTGAGACCTATCTGAATGCACAATACACCAATCTATGGGCAGAAAACATGAAAGGAACCCGCTTTGCCCATTTTACCGATGAAGTATTCCAGAAACATACATACGGTTCGGAAAATGTTACGCAAGGATTATTAAATTGTGATACTTACAGCATCGGATGGGATGATACGATGTGGGACCCGTGGGGAACTTATTATGGATATATCAAAAGCATCAACCTGTTCCTGGAACGGATTGATGAAGTGCCCGGAGACGAAGAATGGCGTAACTGGCAAAAAGGACAAGCCCTGTTCCTAAGAGCATGGAATTACCACATGCTGTATAGCCTGTACGGACGCGTTCCTATCGTTGACCATACTTTCGGACTGAACGATGCATTCGAAGAAGAACGGGCCGACATGGACGAAGTGGCTGCATTTATCGTACAAGACTGCGATGACGCTGCCAGCCTGCTTCCGGCTGTATATCCGGACAACAGCGATTTCGGACGCGCTACCAAAGGAGCTGCCTTAGCCTTGAAATCAAGAGTGCTGCTTTATCAGGCAAGTCCCTTGTTCGGTACACCTTCTAATGAGAAATGGCAAGCTGCTGCTGATGCCGCCCATGCGGTATTTGACTTGAATGTCTATTATTTGCAAAGCATCAATACGGCTGATGTGACAACCGACCCTCGTGCTGTCAGCGATGAATACGGAGCTTTGTTCCTTGACCCTGAAAACCCGGAAGTCATTTTCGAAAAACTATATGACCCTAAATACGGGGCAGGCGAAAACATGTCTTACCTCTATCAAGCTCCTTGCGGCATCGGCAACGGATTCCAGGGATGGGGTAATTTTAACCCGACACAAGAAATTTCTGATTTCTTCCAAAATGCCGACGGAAGCGAATTTGTGCCGCAAACCAACTATACAGCTCCTGCCGGGGATGTTTGTGACGCATGGAAAGGACGTGAGCCGCGTTTCTATGCCGCATTCATTCTGGACGGTGATATGTGGGGATATGGAGACAGTCGACGGGAAGTGGAAGTATTCCGCTCGGGTGAAGAAGGTGTCCCTGCAGGTAAAGACAGTGACCAAGGCGAATATTACTGGAACGCCAGCAATACAGGTTATTCCATGCGTAAGTTCCTCGACCCGGAATATGACTCATACGGTACAACCATGCACACTACACCATGGTTCTTTATCCGTTTGGCAGAAATTTACCTGAACTATGCAGAATGCCAGCTTCAGCTTGGCAATGTAGAGGGACAGGAAGGAGCACGCGAATATATTAATAAGGTACGCAGACGTGTCGGGTTGCCTGACATACAAGCCGGAGATGATATTTGGGCTGCTTATTACTACGAACGTCAGGCTGAGCTGGTATTTGAAGGACAACGCTGGTTTGACCTTCGCCGCTGGAAACAAATGGAAGCCTGCTACAGCAAGCCTGTTACCGGCATAACCATCTATAAATACCTTGACGGACACAAAGAATACCAGACGGGGAATGAAGTGTCTGTCCGTAACTTTGCCGGTGTAGCCGGAGCAGAGGCTCACTATTGGCTTCCTGTACCTCGCTACGAATTGAGGCGTTCTCCGTTAATTGACGCAGTACCTTATGAATAATTCCTATTGGCATCAGGAGCGGGAAACTGCAAAGCTGTATTTCCCAGCTCCTGATGGCATAATCATACATAAATTCAATAAGTAACTTATGATAAACCTTAATGCAATTCTGCTAAGCGCAGTTGCCTTGCTTTCGTGCGCTGCCAACGACTCGATTACTACAGACAATTCTTATCCGCTGCCTGAAGGAAAAGCCATTTACCAGCCCGAAGAGTTTGCCGGGCAAGACTGGCGGATAGATACCTGCAAGTATTGTTACGACCGAATGGCATGTACAGAGAATCTTGCCATATTTTGGGAGAAAGGATTTGGTAAAGACCTTGCGAACCCTCCCCAGCTGGAAGGACACGACATGCACGTCGACTTGGAACACCTGAAAACGAAATTGGAAGAATTTTATACGTTCTTTCGTGACAAACTGAATTTTGTCAATCCCGGCTCAATCTGCGAAAAATACCGCATGATGGTCATGATTATGTATTCATTGGACGGAACCGCTTACGGAGGAACATACGACAACAAGATAGGAGCTTTCTGGTCGGCACCTAACCGCCTGCAAGACCCGAACCTGAATACGGTAGCCCACGAACTGGGACACAGCTTCCAACTGCAGATGCTGGCGGACGGAAGTTCGTGCTGGGGAGAAAAACAGGGAGGTTTCTTCGAAATGACTTCACAATGGATGCTGTGGCAAGTCAATCCCAATTGGATTAAAGACGAAACCTATCATTGGGAAGCTTTCAAGAAAGCGTCTCACAAGGCTTTTCTGCATAACGAAAACGTCTACCGCTCTCCTTATGTATTGGAATACTGGAGCGAACGGAACGGATTAGGCTTTATTGCCGACCTTTACCGGAAAAGTACGGCAGATGAAGATCCTGTCTTGACTTACCAACGGTTGAAAGGTTTCAAGCCGGGAGAAAATTATAAGTTTGTGGACGAAATGTTCGACTGCTACTGCCACTTGGTGAACCTCGACTTCAAACGCGCCTTCACCGAGACACGTCCGTTCGCAAATTCGTTTGAAAACTTTAAACCTTATATGGAAAAACAGGCAGACGGTTACTGGCAAGTAAAAGCCGAACGCTGTCCGGAAAACTACGGATTCAATGCCATCCGGCTGAGTGTTCCCGAACCTGGTACAACCGTCACAGCCGACTTTACAGGTCTGCAAGGAAAAGACTCACCCAATGGTTGTCCGGGTTATGAAAACCCACGTCCGGATGCAGCCTATTACCGTTATGGTTTTGTCGGAGTAACCGAAGAAGGAGAAACGGTATTCGGCACATCGGGCAGCACAACCTCTGCCCAACAGAACAGTCAGGCTTCATGGACTGTACCTGAAGGAAAGAAGCTTGCACACTTATGGCTGGTAGTAACCGCCGGACCGTATAGCAATCATTGGCTTTTGCAGGAAGTACCAACAGCACAATGGCCCTACAAAGTAAAGCTGACCCATACGGATATCGAATAATCTTCAAACAATAAAATCATCCAAGCGCTGCAAAAATCATCCAAAATGATTCTGCAGAAGTATTTAAAATGCTTTTTTCAGACGATATTCGTAATATTTAAGACTTCTATGCCACAAAAATAGAAGTCTTTTTTTTTGTTTTGCATAAAAGAAAACCAAATCATTAAGACATGAAAAAGACATCATTATTTATCGGATTCATTTTAACCTGCCTTATCGGCATGCCTTCGTTTGCAAAAGACTATACTTTATTTTCACCTGACAAGCAACTGAAAATAGAAGTGACAGACGGAAATAACCTATTAACATATTCTATATATCATAAAAATTCTCTTATACTTGTAAAAAATCAAATAGGATTGGTAGGACTTGACAAGCCGCTTGCCGCCGGGAAGGCGATCAAAGTGACTTCCAAGAAGTCAAGGACTGTTGTTCAGGATATCACATCTCCTTTCTATCGCTTCAAGTCATTTCACACTGCATGCAATGAAATGAACTTGAAGCTGAAAGGTGACTATGGCGTTATCTTCCGTGCTTATAATGAAGGGGTGGCTTATCGGTTTTATACCACAGCCGGGAAAGACAAGGAAATCATCATTGCTGGTGAAACGGCAGAATTCAACTTCCCGGATAACTATACAGCATACCTTCCCTATACTACCAACGAAGAAAAGCCGATGGCGATGGCTTACCAGGCAACATACGAAGTGAAACCGCTGGCTGAAGCACGCAAGCAATTGGCTTTCCTGCCCGTAACGGTGGACTGCGGCAGCGTAAAAGTGACGTTGCTGGAATCGGACCTGGAAGCTTATCCGGGCATGTTCGTAGAACCGACAGGAGCCAATGGGCTGAAGGGGGTCTTTGCTCCTTATCCTAAGAAAACCGATTATTATCCGTGGCGCAAACAATTATATGTGACCGAAACGGAAAATTACATTGCCAAAGTAAAAGGTACGCGTGAATATCCTTGGCGCGTATTGGCTATCACCGAAAAAGATACAGAGATGCCGGTCAATAACCTGATTTATGCATTGGCTTCACCCAACCGTATCGGAGACTACAGTTGGGTAAAACCCGGAAAGGTGGCATGGGAATGGTGGAACGACTGGAACCTGAAAGGCGTGCCTTTCAGCACCGGCATCAATATGGACACCTATAAATATTATATCGACTTTGCTTCCCGCAATGGCTTGGAGTATATCGTTATGGACGAAGGCTGGTACGACCCGAAGAGCGGGGATATGCTGACTACTATCCCGGCAATCGACCTGCCCGAACTCGTTGCTTACGGAAAGAAGAAAGGGGTAGATATTGTTCTATGGACGGTTTTCAATGTACTGGACGACCAGCTGGAAGCTGCTTGCAAAAAGTATTCGGAAATGGGTATCAAAGGTTTCAAGGTGGATTTTCTTGACCGGGATGACCAGACTGCAGTAGAGATGGCTTACCGCATTGCCGAAAAGGCTGCCGAATATAAGCTGATACTCGATTACCACGGCATCTATAAACCAACCGGCATGAACCGTACTTATCCCAACATCGTGAATTATGAAAGCGTGTTCGGCATGGAAGAAGCCAAATGGAGCGATGTGGAAAAGAATATGCCGCTGTATGACGTGACCTTCCCTTACATCCGTATGATGGCAGGATATGTAGATTATACACCGGGAGCGATGCGCAACGCTACGAAACGCGACTTCAAACCGATGTATTATACCCCGCAAAGCATGGGAACACGTGCCCATCAGTTGGCTGCCTACATTGTTTATGATTCACCGTTTACCATGCTTTGTGACGCACCGACCAACTACATGGAGGAACAGGAATGCACCGATTTCATCGCTTCACTTCCGGTAGAAACAGATTCGACCATGGTATTGGCAGGCGAATTGGGCAAATACATTGTGACGGCACGTAAGAAAGACATCAACTGGTATGTCGGCGGCATGACCAATTGGGACGAACGTGACTTGATTGTCGACTTCTCTTTCTTAGGCGAAGGCGAAACTTACGCATGCACCCTAATGGCAGACGGAATCAACGCTTCGAAACAAGCCGAAGACTATACCTGCAAGCAAATGGAAGTGACACGCGATACCCGCATGAACCTGCATCTGGCATCGGGAGGAGGGTTTGCCATGAAACTAGAGTTGCGTCCGCAGCAGGGCGCTGTGACCGGTATACCCGAAGGCAAACAAATACCGGATTTTTATAAGAAATACATTGAAACGGAAGGACTGTATGTCACCTCATCGGAACGTGTCAGCGACAAAGCCTTGCTGAAAGCCTGCGACATCATCAGCCTGATGCTGGTAAAACGTCCCGATATCAAGGCACACATGGTGAAAGAAGGTTGCCACGTAATGGTTATCGGCAAGGATGAAGAGACATGCGACCTGCCCGAGTTCGCCCATATCTGCAACAGTGAAGACAGCATCAACTACTGGAATAAACGTGCACGCGGCTTTGGCGGCGCACCCGAAGACACTTACTCATCCAGTTGCGGAGAAGAAAACCTGCTTGCCTTGCCTCAAGACAAATACGTAGGCGAAAACATCTTGGTACATGAATTTGCCCACCTCATTCACACCATCGGCATCGTAGGAGTAGAACCCGAATTCAACGACCGCCTGGAAGCTCTTCGCCAGAATGCCATCCAGAAAGGATTATGGAAAGACACATACGCCGTCAGCAACAAAGAAGAATACTTTGCCGAATGCACCCAGTCGTTCTTTAACTGCAACCGTTACGCGAAAGAGGCGAACGGGGTACACAACCAGGTGAACAACCGCACCAAGCTGAAAGCCTACGACCCAGATATGTATAACTTACTGAAAGAATATTTTTACGAAATAGACCTGCCTTTATACAACAACTGTAAAGAAGGATACTAAAACATCCTAAAACATGAAAAAACTACTGTACACACTTTTGTTGACAACCGGTGCATTAGCTTCGTATGCACAAGATATGCAGTGGAATACACCGGGAGCCGGAAATCCGTTCATTCCGGGATATTTTGCCGACCCTACCGTAAAGAAATTCGGTGATACCTATTATATATATGCTACTACCGATGGCAGCGGTGCCGGATTCGGTCCCTCACAGGTATGGAGCAGCAAAGATTTCGAAAACTGGACCATCATGCCTATGAACTGGCCCGACAGTCACTGGATATGGGCACCTGACGTCATGCAACATACCGACGGTACTTACCGTCTGTTCTACTGTCAGCCTTGCAACATTTATGAAGGCATAGGAAATACTCCGCGCGGTCCCTGGAAAAATATCTTGGGCGAAAGCGAAGCGGTACTGGTTCCCGACCGTTTTGTAAAAAATGCCATCACACTGGACGGACAAACATTCGTGGATGATGACGGTTCGGTCTATCTGTATTGGGGTACATGGGGCATTTACAAAGGTTTCGGTTGTGGCGCGGGAAAAATGACGCCCGACCTGAAAGGGTTCAGCGAGACTCGCCTGATACCGAATACAGAAGTGACAGATTTCTTCGAAGCTCCCTTTGTACTGAAAAAAGATGGTATCTATTATTTCATGTACTCATCTGATTCCTGTCACGACAGCACGTATCACGTGCAATATGCAACAGCGACAAGTCCGTTGGGTCCCTATACTTATAAAGGAACTATCCTCAAGACTTCTGCCGATGGTACCGTACATGGTCCTGGCCATCACAGTATCCTGAAAGAAGGCAATGACTACTACATTGTTTATCACCGTCATGACAATCCGCATTCTACACGCGGTTTCCACCGTCAGCTTTGCATCGATAAACTGACGTTCAATGCAGATGGCAGCATCCAGCCGATTGAAGGGACACATAGCGGCATCGGACGGTTAGGAAAAAATGTATTGACTTCGAAGAATCTGGCATACCGCAAACCGGTACGTGCCTCTTCGTATTACGATAACTATTTCTTGCCGGAATATGCCGTAGACGACAACAACGGCACGCTGTGGCGTCCGCGCACAATGGGGCAGGAATGGATAGAAATCGACCTCCAGAAAGAAGAAACCATTAAAACAGTCTGGACCCAGTTCGAATATGGTACGTCGTATTACCAATACCTCATCGAAACTTCTACCGACGGCAAACATTGGCAGACATTTGCCGACAAACGTACGAATTACCTGGCTGGCAGTCCGATGGTGGATTTCGGTCATGTAAAAGCACGTTATGTCCGACTGACTACCACTGGTACTCAGAAAAATGGTTTCGCCGGAGCGTTGTGGAACATCAAAGTGTTCAGCAACTACGAAACAGCTTCTCCCCAACTGTGGATGGGGCTTTCAGGCGAAGACTGGGACGGTACTGTCTGGAGAAATGATGGTGGTATGTTGGGAGGAAGCTTTCAGTTGAAAGCCGGACAGGCTATCCGTCAACGCCTGGACGGACAGGAAGCCATCGTATTGGCTCCCGGCAGTGTATTGGAATATACTTCACCCGTATTGACAACCGCACAAACTCATACGGCTACCGTCTGGGTATATAAGAATAAGGAATGGACTTCGGAAAACGCCGACCGTTTCCTGACAGATGGAGGCATTCGTATCGAAGCGGGAACAGAACCGCTTATACTGACCAACTTCCGTTACTACAACTGGCAGCAGGAAGAAGCTGAGAAACAGTATGACGCTACTACCGGACTGACACGCATTGAGCCTTCCGACCGTCACAAACGGGGATTGGTCGTAGCGCTGTCTGCCGACGATTATACAGTCGGCGACACCGTTTCTTATATGCCCAATAAAGGAATGGAAGGTTGGTTTGAAGCACAGGAAGCTCCGGTCATTGTAGACGAGATACAAGGCAAGAAGGCATTCCGTTTCGACAACAAGCAATATTTCCGATCCAGTTTCCCACTGCCTGCCACCTTGCGCGACAATGCTCCATATGCGTTAGAAGCCTGGTTGCTGAATCCGGAAATGGAAGAAAACGAATGCATAGCCGACTTTACCAGCAGCCATGATGAATTGGAAAAAATCATGCTGGTAAACGGTACCGAACCCCGATGCGGCATGCTGAACCACTACGGCTGGTATGAAGACGTAGGCTATAAAGATGCCGCGACACTGGCGGGTAAATGGTTGCATATATATGTAGAATTTGATGGAAGAACCGAAAAAGTATATATCAACGGACAACTTATCAGCAATAAGGACATCCAGCTTTTGATAAAACCGATACAATTTGTAACTTTGGGACGAAATGCGGAAAACGCATGGCCATTCAGCGGTTACCTGCACTCCCTGAAGTTATGGGACGAATGGATTCCGATAGAGAAAGCACAACGTCCTTAAGACTAAGAGAATTATTGACTCAAACAAATAATAACCATGAAAAAACTAATGATTTCGGCGATGCTCTTCGCAATGGTAAGCGGAGGCGCATACGCACAAAAGCAGACAGCACACGGCTATCCCATTGACCCTGTCCCGTTTACTTCAGTGAAGATAACAGACTCGTTTTGGGGACAACGCTTGAAAGCGAGCCGTGAAGTGACCATCCCGCTTGCATTCAGTAAATGCGAAGAGACCGGACGGTACCGGAATTTCGAAATGGCAGCCCATCCCAGCGATACCATCAAGGTAGGCGGTTATTCTTTCGATGATACAGATGTTTACAAAACCATTGAAGGAGCCAGTTATTTGCTTCAGACTTATCCTGACAAAAAACTGCAAAAATACATCGACAGCGTACTGACCATCGTAGCTGCAGCACAGGAACCCGATGGCTACCTGTATACAGCCCGCACCATGAATCCCAAACATCCGCACGAATGGGCAGGAAGCAAACGTTGGGAAAAAGTGGAAGAACTGAGCCATGAGTTTTACAATTTAGGACACATGATTGAAGGTGCCATCGCACACTATCAGGCTACTGGCAAACGAAACTTCCTCGACATTGCCATCCGTTATGCCGACTGTGTATGCCGTGAAATCGGTGACGGACCTAATCAGGTAGTACGGGTACCGGGACATCAGATTGCAGAAATGGCACTTGCCAAACTTTACTTGGTAACCGGTGACGAGAAATACCTGAAACAGGCTAAATTCTTCCTTGATAAACGTGGCTATACCTCACGCCGCGATGAATACAGCCAAGCTCATAAACCAGTCATCGAACAAGACGAAGCTGTAGGTCATGCCGTACGTGCCACTTATATGTATTCAGGTATGGCAGATGTTGCCGCACTGACAGGAGATACTTCGTATGTACATGCCATCGACCGCATTTGGGATAATATTGTCGGCAAAAAGCTGTATATCACCGGTGGTATCGGAGCGACCAACAACGGGGAAGCTTTCGGTGCCAACTATGAATTGCCCAATATGTCGGCTTATTGCGAAACTTGTGCAGCTATCGGTAATGTGTATGTCAATTACCGTCTCTTCCTGTTGCATGGCGATTCGAAATACTATGATGTATTGGAACGTACGCTCTATAACGGACTGATTTCGGGCGTATCGCTTGATGGCGGCAGCTTCTTCTATCCCAATCCGTTGGAGTCCATGGGACAACACCAACGCCAGCCTTGGTTTGGCTGCGCTTGCTGTCCGTCCAATATCTGCCGGTTCATTCCTTCATTGCCGGGATATGTCTATGCCGTAAAAGACCGCAATGTATATGTCAACCTCTTCATGTCGAACAACGCGACCCTGAAGGTGGACGGCAAGAAAGTAGAATTGACACAAACCACTTCTTATCCGTGGAACGGTGATATCACCATCGCTGTAGACCGCAACAGTGCCGGACAATTTGCCATGAAGGTACGTATACCGGGATGGGTACAGAATCAAGTGGTGCCAAGCGACCTGTATACGTATACCGACGGATTGCGTCCGAAATACAGCGTGAAAGTAAATGGCGAAGAAGTGAATGCCGACCTGCAGCAAGGTTATTTCACCATCGACCGCAAATGGAAGAAAGGCGACAAGGTGGAAGTGCACTTCGATATGGAACCGCGTACCGTGAAAGCCAACAACAAGGTGGAAGCCGACCGTGGACGTATCGCTGTAGAAAGAGGTCCGATTGTCTACTGTGCAGAATGGCCCGATAACGATTTCGATGTATTGAGCGTCCTGATGAACCGTAACCCAAGATTCGAAGTAGTCAGCAAACCCGATATGCTGTACGGAATCAATGAAATCAAGACTCAAGCCCAAACCTTGGAATACAGTGAAGACGGACGTCTCGTTGCCAAAGACCATACGCTGACCATGATTCCTTATTATGCATGGGCACACCGTGGATCGGGCAATATGGCTGTATGGTTGCCCAACGAAGTGAGTGCAACCCGTCCGGTAGCTATCCCGACACTGGCATCGAAGAGTAAGATAGAAGCATCACACGAAGCTTCCTCTCTATCAGCTATCACAGATGGATTGGTTCCGAAAGACGAGAACGACCGTACCATCCCGTACTACCACTGGTGGCCTAAAGAAGGGACAACCGAATGGATTTCTTATGAATTCCCGGAAGAAATGAACGTATCCAGTTCTACGGTTTATTGGTACGACGATTCTCCTTGGGGCGGTTGCCGGGTACCGAAATCATGGGAAATCTACTACAAGGATGCAGCAGGAAAATGGATTCCAGTTCAGAACCTAAACGCCTACGGAATTCAAAAAGGAAATCCGAATACGGTAGACTTTGAACCGGTAAAGACCAAGGCTGTCAAACTGGAAGTCGTGTTACCAGAAAAGAATGCTTCCGGCATTTACGAATGGGAAGTAAAATAAATTCTATCAGGAGTTAAAGAAGCCTGAGATTGCATCCTTGAACACGGAAAAAATGAAGAATGAAGAACGAAGAATGAAGAATCACTCATTTAATTATCAATTCTTCATTCTTAATTCTTCGTTCTTCATTTTTCATTTTACAATCTTGGCTTCTTTTACTCCTTTTATTATATATAACCAATACAAAAAACAAATGAAACGTTCTATTTTAACTGGTGCTGCACTCCTGATAGGTTGTGCGGCATGGGCGCAAGGCACATTGGAAGATTACAATCGCGCATACGGATTGCGGGAGAAATTCAGTTCGAAACAGGTGTACTACAGCAACGTAGTGCCGCAATGGGTAGATGGTACCGACAACTTCTGGTACACACGTTATACCCCTGAAGGTACAGTTTATGTGAAAGTAGACGCAGGTGATAAAGAACGCACTCCATTGTTCGACCAAAACAAATTGTCTGAAGCTCTTGCTGCCAGCACTGGTAAGGAAATCAATCCGATACAGCTTCCTATCCGCCAATGCCGTGTATCCCAGGGTATGGATACCTTGCGCTTTGTCTACGAAGGAAAGTTCTGGTGCTTCGATATTACCCGTAACCGACTGACCGATGAAGGCGCCATACCTGCTCCGGGCCCGCAACGTCACTGGATGGAAAGAGACGATGAAAAGACAGGAGCACCCGTCACTTCGCCCGACGGCAACTATGTGGCTTTCATCAAAAACGATAATGTCTGCATACGCAATGTAGCTACCGGCGAAGAAAAACAGTTGAGTCAGGACGGTACGATGGCAAATTACTATTCTTCGTACATCTATTGGTCACCCGACTCTAAATATGTAGCTGCCTGCCGCATCCGTCCTACAGAGAAACGCTATGTTTATTACGTAGAATCGTCGCCTGCAGACCAATTGCAGCCCAAATTGCACAAACAGGAATATGCCAAGCCGGGCGATGAGCTGCCGTTCAAGGTACCGTGCATCTTCGGAGTAGAAAACGGCAAACGCCTGATTCCTTCTACCGAACTCTTCAGCCAGCAATATGAATTGTATGGTCCGATATGGAACAAGGACAGCAAAGGCATTACTTTCGAATATAACGAACGCGGCCACAAAGTCTATCGGGTACTCGAAATGTCAGTGACTGATGGCAGTGTCCGTCCGCTTATCGAAGAAAAAGAAGAAAAGTATGTCAATTACCCGCGCATATACCGTTATTACCTGGAAGACGGCAAACGCATCATCTGGTCGAGCGAACGGGATAATTACAATCACCTGTATCTGTACGACCGCGTTACTGCCAGCCCCATCAACCAGATTACCAAAGGTGAATGGTATGTACGCGAAGTGCAATACGTCGACGAAGCCAACCAACAGATTTATTTCTCTGCCAACGGTGTGAACAAAGACGAAGACCCCTACCTGATACATTATTACCGCATCGGATTCGACGGCAAAGGCATGAAAGAGCTGACTCCCGAAGAAGGCATGCACAAGGCGTGGTATTCGTCCGACTATAAATACCTGGTAGATGTGTATTCGAAAGTCGATCAGGCTCCGGTAGCCGTACTCCGCAATGCTTCCAACGGCAAAGTGGTCATGGAACTGGAAAAGGCGGATATCTCCAAGCTGGTGGAAAAAGGCTGGAAAGCGCCCGAAGTGTTTGCAGCTAAAGGACGTGACGGCAAGACAGATATGTGGGGGCTTATCTACCGCCCGACTAACTTCGACCCGTCGAAGAAATATCCGGTCATTGAGTATATCTATTCCGGTCCGGGCGACCAATATGTACCGAAAACCTTCTCGCCTTACAACGGTTATATGTCTGCCATTGCCGAACTGGGCTTCATTGTCATCCAGGTAGACGGTATGACGACTTCGTTCCGCTCGAAAGAGTTTGAAGAAGTCTGCTACAAGAACCTGAAAGATTCCGGACTGGCAGACCACATTGCCTGGCTGAAGGTCGCCGCGCAGAAATATCCGTATATGGACCTCGACCGGGTAGGTATCTTCGGTTGCTCGGCTGGCGGACAGGAAGCCATGAATGCCGTACTGATGCATCCTGAATTTTATAAAGCCGCCTACTCGGCTTGCGGATGCCACGACAACCGTATGGATAAAATCTGGTGGAACGAGTTGTGGATGGGTTACCCGATAGACGATTCATACAAAGCCTGCTCGAATGTGGAAAATGCCCACCTGCTGACACGTCCGTTGATGTTGGTAGTAGGCGAGCTGGATGACAACGTAGACCCTGCCTCCACCATGCAGGTAGTCAATGCCCTCATCAAGGCTAACAAAGATTTCGAACTGGTAGTCATCCCAGGCGCGCACCACACCATGGGCGAAGCCTTCGGCGACCACAAGCGTTACGATTTCTTCGTACGCCACCTGATGGGAGTCACTCCTCCGGCATGGAGTGAAGTGAACGACGGCAAGTAATCGTTTCTACCCAATACAAAATTAAAACAGCATTTCTCCCTATTTCAAGCGGAGAGATGCTGTTTTTCTATAACTTAAAAAAGAAACTTGCATGTAATCATTACCGAACTTTTTTATCGGTTAATAAAGTCCTAATAAATGCAAGATAGTAGGAGCAAGCAAAGCAGTCAAAATACCGTTTAAAGTTAATCCCAAACTAGCGTATGCCCCATATTTACCACTAATTTCCATAGCGCGTGATGTACCCACAGCATGTGAAGCCGTTCCCATAGAGAGCCCTTGCGCAATAGGACTTCCTACACGTCCTACCTGCAAAACCTTAAAACCACAAATAGCCCCAAACAGTCCGACAACAATTACAACAGCTGCGGTCAATGAAGGTATGCCACCTACTGCATTGGATACTTCCATCGCAATCGGGGTAGTGACCGACTTAGGAGCCAACGACATAATCACTTCGGGGGTAGCTCCCATCAGTTTGGCAATGATGGTCACTGCCACCAATCCTACAACACAACCTGCTAACTGCGAAATAAGAATCGGCATCAATTGTTTTTTTATCATTTTCAACTGTAAATATAAGGGGACTCCTAAAGCAACAACAGCTGGTTTCAGCCAAAACTCGACCAATGAGCCCGCCTCTGAATACGTTTCATACGACACACCGGTACACTTTAAAAAACAAATCAACAAAGCAATAGCCAACAAGATGGGATTCAAAATCAACCATCCTGTTTTTTTCTGCAACACTTTCGATAAAAAATAGAAGCCGAAAGTGATAGCCAACAAAAAAAATTTATTTGTGAAAAAATCCATGTTTCCTAACAATTTGATGAACCCAACCTGTAACAACTAATACCAAAATGGTGCTGACCACTGTAGCAACCACAATTGGCCAAAACTGCGCCTCAATAATGTCGAAATAAAGCATTAGAGCAACTCCCGACGGGACAAAAAAGAAACCCAAGTTGGCAACTAAAAAGTTACTCAATCCTTGTACCCACTCTAATTTAATCCATCCCAACTGCAAGAACAAGGTAAGCAATAGCATCCCGATGATACTTGACGGAAGATGGATTCCAGTCAGGTAAACGACCAGTTCACCCAACGCAAGACATCCAAATAAAATTGAACACTGACGTACCATATCCTAAAAACTTTAACTATTGAAAACGGCGCAAAGGTAAACATTCTACCATTATCTTGTTCTAAAACTCTCGGTTTTATTTTTCCTGCTATCAAACATATTAAAATTCTTTTTCTCCTTCAAAAAAAAAGCAGCATTTGCAAACTTGATATTGCAAAAATGCGTATTTTTGCAATGCGTAATAAAAAGTTATTACGGCTAAAAACAAACGACATTACACATATTTAAACTATAGTATCATGGATATAATCAGTCAAATCGTTGAACGCGCTAAAGCGAACAAACAGCACATTGTGCTTCCTGAAGGAACTGAAGAACGTACATTGAAAGCTGCCAATCAAATATTGACAGATGGTGTAGCCGACCTGACTTTGTTAGGCAATCCGGATGAAATTCTTGCACTTGCTAAAGAATGGGGCTTAGGCAACATCCATAAAGCAACCATCATCAACCCGGAAACAAGCCCGAAAAAAGAAGAATACGCCCAACTGCTTTGCGAACTCCGCAAGAAAAAAGGCATGACTATTGAAGAAGCACGTAAGCTGGTGAACGACCCGTTGTATTACGGCTGTCTGATGATTAAATCGGGCGATGCTGACGGTCAGTTGGCTGGTGCACGTAACACTACCGGTAATGTATTGCGTCCGGCATTGCAGATCATCAAAACAGCTCCGGGCATCACTTGCGTATCAGGTGCCATGTTGCTGTTGACACATGCTCCCGAATGTGGTGACAATGGTGTCATCGTTATGGGTGATGTAGCGGTTACTCCGGTTCCTGATGCTGGTCAATTGGCACAGATAGCTGTCTGCACAGCCCGCACCGCCAAAGCAGTAGCAGGTCTCGACCCACGCGTAGCCATGTTGAGCTTCTCTACCAAAGGCTCTGCCAAACATGAAGTGGTAGATAAAGTCGTAGAAGCATTAAAACTGGCTAAAGAAATGGATGCTACCCTGAAGATAGACGGTGAAATGCAAGCAGATGCCGCACTGGTTCCAAGAATCGGTCAAAGCAAAGCACCGGGCTCGGAAATTGCAGGATACGCCAACGTATTGATTGTACCGAACCTTGAAGTAGGTAATATTTCTTACAAACTGGTAGAACGCTTAGGACATGCAACGGCTATCGGTCCGATTCTGCAAGGTATCGCACGTCCGGTTAATGACCTGTCGCGTGGTTGCAGCATTGATGACGTCTATAAAATGATTGCCATCACTGCTAATCAGGCCATCGCTGCCAAAGCTGAATAATTAAACCATTTATCACTTTTCAAATTGCAGGTTAACACAGATTTCCGCTGAAAAACAGATTCTGTGTTAATCTGCATGTAATTTTATAAGCTAAAAAATAATAAAATCAACTTATATGAAAATATTAGTACTTAACTGCGGTAGTTCATCTATCAAATACAAATTATATGAAATGACTACCAAACAAGTCCTCGCACAAGGAGGCATCGAAAAAATCGGTCTGCCGGGTTCTTTCTTAAAGCTGACTTTGCCGAATGGAGAAAAGAAAATCATCGAAAAAGACGTACCCGAACATACAACTGGCGTACAGTTTATTTTCGAAACACTGACCAACCCAGAATATGGAGCAGTGAAGAACCTGCACGAAATCAATGCCGTAGGTCATCGTGTATTGCATGGAGGAACAAAATTCAGCGGTTCAGTACTGATTGACGATGCTGTCATTGCAGCCGTAGAAGAATGCTGCGATTTAGGTCCGCTCCATAACCCGGCTAATCTGAAAGGTATTTACGCTATCCAGAAATTGTTGCCCGAAGTGCCGCAAGTAGCCGTATTCGATACAGCCTTCCATCAGACCATGCCCGATTATGCTTATCTGTATGCCATTCCCTATAGCTATTATGAAAAATACGGTATCCGCCGCTACGGTTTCCACGGAACATCTCACCGTTACGTATCGAAACGTGTATGTGAGTTTTTAGGAATTCCGCAAGAAGGCAGCCGCATCATTACCTGCCACATTGGTAATGGTGGTTCAATCGCAGCTGTAAAAGGCGGGAAATGCATAGATACCAGCATGGGACTGACTCCGTTGGAAGGACTGATGATGGGTACACGCAGCGGTGATATCGATGGAGGTGCTATCACTTATATCATGAAGAAAGAAGGTTTAACTCCGGACGAAATGTCAACTCTCTTGAATAAGAAGAGCGGCGTTTTGGGTATGTTCGAAAAATCAAGCGATATGCGCGAACTGGAAGCAGCTGTAGCCAATGGTGAAGAACGCGCCATCCTGACCGAAAAGATGTACTTCTACCGCATCACCAAATACATTGGTGCATACGCTGCAGCCATGAACGGTGTAGACATTATCCTGTTTACTGGAGGTGTAGGTGAAAATCAGTCGACCGCACGTGCCGGCATCTGCAAAAACCTCGAATACCTGGGTGTAAAAATCGATCCGGAAAGAAACAAAGTACGTGGTGAAGAAGCTATTATCTCTACAGATGATTCGAAAGTGAAAGTCGTTGTTATCCCGACCGATGAAGAACTGACTATCGCAACAGATACCATGAACATTCTGAACGAACGCAATAAGTAAATAATCATTAAATAGACCTATATAGGGACATCCCCGTAAGCCGCTTTTATGTATCTTTGCAAGGATGAAGACATGAAAAGCCTCTCGGGGATGTCCTTTTTTGTCTCCACAAAAACTCAAAAACTTAAGAACTTAAAAACATACCCTAATGAAAAAGAAAGTTGTAACATTCGGTGAAATTATGCTTCGGCTCACCACGCCCGACAATCTTCGCATCCAGCAAAGCCATGATTTTCTGGTAAACTATGGCGGAAGTGAAGCCAATGTGGCTATTTCAATTGCAAATTTCGGTGGAGAAGTAGAATTTATTACCCGTCTGCCTGATAATGCATTAGGCGATACATGCCTGGCAGAACTGCGTTCGCACAATATCGGGACAAACCATGTACTGACTGGTGGCAAACGTTTAGGAACCTATTACATGGAAAAAGCGGCAGCCATGCGTAACTCGAAAGTGATTTATGACCGTGATTATTCTTCTTTCTCAGAGCTAAAACCCGGTATGATTGACTGGCGCGATGCATTTAAAGACGCTTCCATCTTTCACTGGTCGGGTATCGATGCTGCATTGACACCAGGATTGGCTGAAGTCTGTCAAGAGGCTATCAACATTGCCAAAGAAATGGGAATCACCATTTCATACGATATCAATTACCGCAAGAACCTGTGGAACTATGGCAAAACAGCCCAAGAAGTATTGCGCCCGTTAATGGTATCGAGCGACATCATGTTCGGCAGTGAAGGAGAATATGCATTAGTTACCGGACTGAAAGCGCCGGGATTTAAAGCCACTCACAACGGAGAAAGTTATGACTTGAAAGCTTATGAAGCATTTTGCAAAGGCATCAGTGAACAAGTGCCAAACTGCAAATACATTTACATTGCATTACGCAATGTAATAAGCTCAGTCCACCATACCTTTGCCGGTATATTATATTCAAACGGAACAATGAAGCATACCCGCGTATTCGACATTGATGAAGTGGTAGACTGCGTAGGCGTAGGCGACGCATTCTGTGGATCCATGCTGTATGCACAACACGCTTTCGATGATGAACAGAAACGGGTAGACTTCTCGACTGCCGCATCTGTACTGAAAAATACCATTGCAGGTGACTACAACATGGTAAAAGTATCTGAAGTAGAAGGCTTACTAGCCAAACAAGAAAGCGGTGAAGTTGCAAGATAAAAGTAAAAAAATGACCAGGTAGTATCAAAATTAATCGGATAGTACCTGGCCACACAAATAATCACAAAACTTTATCAACGGAAATCTACCTCACTTCTGTTTCTCCCTCAATGTATTGTTCCATAAAAAGATTTTCCCCATCGAACACAACATAAGAAAAATCGGTAATCCAATCACCTAAAATCAACAAACGCGAAGTACGGCTCAACATCAAGTCAAGCATTATGTGGCGATGACCAAATATAAAATAATTAATATCAGGATGCGTTTTCAAGTAATCCTTCGTAAATAAGACCAACGGTTCTTTGTCTTCTCCCATATACGGCGGTTCCTTTCCAGCCTCTCGCTTTAAACGACTATGTTTTGCCCATTCCAATCCTAACTCCACACTCCAACGCGGATGCAACATCGAGAATAAACGTTGTAGTGTATGACTATGAAATAAAGTGCGTAATATATGAAACTTACGATCGTCATCACCTAATCCGTCGCCGTGTGCCAAAAAGAATTCCTTCCCATAAATTTCACATGTCAACGGCTCACGATGTAAGATTACCCCACATTCTTTCTCTAGATAATCTCCACACCAAATATCATGATTTCCGATGAAGAAATGTACTTCTACTCCCCGATCAGTCAATTCAGACAGTTTCCCTAAAAAACGAGTATAACCTTTTGGCACAACCAATTTAAACTCGTACCAAAAATCAAACATATCTCCTAAAAGATAGATAGCTGAAGCCCGTTCTTTGATACTATCAAGGAAATTCACCAAACGACGCTCTTGAGTACGGCTATGCGCAATGGCTCGCGAGCCTAAATGCGCATCAGACAGAAAATATACATTCTTCATCGCATCCATCGTCTTATTTTATTTATATTATAAAAATCCCAACTCCAGTTTTGCTTCTTCGCTCATCATATCTTTATCCCATTCGGGCTCGAATACTAAATTGATTTGTGCTGCTTTTATACCCTCTACAGATTCTATCTTCTGACGAATATCTTCCATAATAAACTCGGCAGCCGGACAATTGGGAGCTGTCAAGGTCATATCAATAACCACTTCACCGTTATCTTGTAAATCAATCTTATAAATTAGTCCCAAGTCGTAGACATTTACTGGGATTTCCGGGTCGTAAACTGTTTTCAGCATATCGACAATCCGTTCTTCTATCTTCAGTTTTTCATTGTTATCCATTTCTTTTTCCAGCTTTTCTGTTTGGGACAAAGATAGTAAAAAATCAAGTGTCCCCCTATCAAGCGATTAAAAAATATCACTTTCAACCTACTAGATACAATCAAAGCCGTCCTTCATCTGAATAACTGTAATAGGCTCCATCGGTCACAATCAAATGGTCAAGCAAACGGATATTCATCGTAGCAGATGCTTGTTTTACAGCTTGCGTCAAACGGTCGTCATCAAGGCTGGGTGATATGTTTCCGGAAGGATGATTATGGCAGAGAACCAGCGACACGGCTCGCTTCAGTAAAGCTTCACGCAAAATGCAACGTACATCTACCTGGGTAGAAGCCAACCCACCTTGGCTGATACGAATACGGTCAATCACCTTCGATGATTGATTGAGCAACAAAATCCAACACTCTTCTACCGGCAAATCGCACATCAACGGATAAAATATCTCATAAATATTACGAGAAGTACGAATCTGCTTACGTTCTTTAGGCACTTCTTCCATACGCCGTTTCCCTAACTCCGATGCTGCAAGAAGTGTCACGGCTTTGGCAGAGCCTATCCCTTTGAAACGACACAAATCTTCTATATTCGCTTTCCCCAGTTCTTGCAAACTATTATGATAAAGGTCAAGCACCTTACGCATTAATTCCACTGCCGTATCTTCATGGTTGCCCGACCCTATCAGAATAGCCAACAACTCTGCATTAGTCAAAGCCGACGGCCCCTGCTGCATCATTTTTTCACGTGGACGATCTTCTTTTGCCCATTGATTGATATTTAACTTACTGTCCATTATTGATAGAAATTCTTTTCAAAAGCTGCAAACTCTCCTTGTCGGCAAACACAGCGTTTCCACCAAGCCGAAAGGAAACCTAAGCCATATCCTATTAATTGAATAAACGCAGCTATAACAGAAAGTATACCAATCCACACACTTTTATTGCGTATGGAAGCATCTAAAAAAATAATCAAGACAAAAATCAATAAAAACAACAAGCTCCACGTCCAAAAAAATGAAACAATGCAAATAGCAATAACGCCCAATGTAAAGAGCGCTGGAAGCAAATGGACTAATTTCAAAGATTCGGGATATTTCTTATAAAGATTAATACGCGCTATCCCTGAATTATACACTTGTTTGAAAAATTTCCGCCAGTCCGTCCGGCGTTTATGCCACACCCATGCTTCAGGAAACAGACGGCAACGATACCCTGCTTTAAAAATGCGGATACTAAAATCTATATCCTCACCAAAGCGCATCTTCGAAAATCCATTCAATGCCTGATATACCTCTTTCCGAATACCCATATTGAAACTACGAGGATAAAATTTATCCATCTTCTTTTTCCCGCCACGGATACCACCCGTAGTAAAGAAAGAAGTCATTGCATAATTAATAGCTTTTTGGACTGCTGTAAATGAATCGTGAGCACGGTCAGGCCCTCCAAAAGCATCAGCCGGCTCCTGTCGCAATTCGGCTTCTACTGCATCCAAATAACCTGGAGGAAGCACGCAATCGGAATCCAGTACAATCAGATATTCACCATGACTACGTTCTGCACCAAAATTACGGGTCTGTCCTGGTCCTGAATTAGACTTCTTAAAATAATGCAAATTCAATAATTCCGCATACTTATCCACAACCGACTCTGAAGATATCGAAGAACCGTCTTCTACAACAAGTACTTCAAAATCCTTGAAATGCTGTTTGGTTAAACTATCCAATAATTCACCTACTTCATCAGGACGATTATATACAGGGATTATCAACGAATATCTCATCACTTTTTCAATTTAGCACGTACCACTTCAAAAACAGCTGGCAATAAAGAAATAAAAATAATGGCCACTAATAATAACTTCAGATTTTCCTGTACAAACGGTAAATCTCCGAAGAAATATCCGGCATAAGAGAAAAGCGCAACCCACAAAGCAGCACCTATCACGTTGTAACACGTAAAATAATAATAGTGCATCTTACCCATCCCGGCTACAAAAGGAGCAAAAGTTCGCACAATAGGAACAAAACGGGCAATAATAATCGTTTTACCACCGTACTTATTAAAGAAACGATGGGTCTTATCAAGATAACTTTGTTTGAATATCTTCGAATTGGGATTACGGAAAAGTTTCTGACCTAAAAAATGTCCAATCATATAATTACAAGAATCCCCCAACACAGCAGCCACAAAGACAACCAATACCAAAGTATGAATCTCCAACGACATACCAGGCAGTGCGGTTATGGCACCTGCGACAAAGAGCAAAGAATCTCCCGGCAAGAAAGGAGTTACCACCAAACCTGTTTCACAAAAAATAATCAGAAACAAAATAGCATACGTCCAGGTATGATAATCCTGCACTATCTCAATCATATACCGGTCTATATGCAATATAAAATCAAAAATGAAATCCATTGTAAGAAATCGTTAATTTATATTCGAAAATAGCCAAGCTCTTTGATAAAAAACAAGAGAGCACTGAACAAGACCAAACATCTGCATGACCTTTCTTCAGTGCCCTCTGGACAATATCCACCTCAATGCTAATTGATTACATTGTCGCTTATGAACGAAACAACTAATTATTGAAGTCCTTCCATCGCTTGCTTAGCCGTAGCATTCTCTGGATCGATAGCAAGAATCTTTTCCCAATAAACTTTTGATTGTTCGTAATCTTCTTTCACAAAGTAATAATAGCCCAAATAGCTTTCACATTCAATCAACACATTCTTCGAAGCATTCGGATTCTGTTCCAAGATAGCCAACGCCTTTTCATAATAGGGTTTTGCCAATCCTTTAGTCGTTTCCGGGTCAAGCATCGCATTTGTACGAGCACGCCAGAAGTTACCCAAGTAATTATCAGGCACACGCTCTGCAACTTGTGCAAAAATTGTATCAGCTTCTACCAAATAAGCCTTCATCTGAATCGAATCAACGGCTGCAACAATCGGGGCACTTTGAGTAGAATCAACTACAGCAGGTGTAGCAACCGCTCCTGCAGCCATGTAATACAGACGACCGAACATAAACAAATCGGTAACTTCCGCCTTGTCCTTCATACCATCCATGTATTTCTGGTAAAGAGTGATGGCATCCGCATATTTCTGAGCTTTCTGCAAAGCTTCCGACGCTTCCTTTGCAATTTCAGGATGAGCGTTTTTCTCGTCCTTCTTCATGGCATTGTCAAATTCGACCATTGCCTTATCAATTTCATTGTTGGCTGCATACAGACGGGCACGATACAAATAGTCCATGTATACATAATCCGGATTATTGGGGTCGGCAAAGAAGATATCCGAAGCCTGAATGCCTTCCGTATACGCTTTCGTTTCATACAAGTCGTACATCTTCAGACGTTTCAACAGGTGATTGTCGGCTTCCATAGCCAAACCCTTGTTGACCATATCCAAAGACTGTGCATAATCTTTGTTCAAGTAAAGCAACATTGAATAACGGGAATAATCCTGTACATCCGGATTACCTTTCTGCATGTATTCGTCGAATACTTGTTTTGCCTTGCTATAGCTACCCATCTGGTAGTAAGCGTTTGCCAATTCACGGTCTACGCGAATTTCATCCGGGTGTTTCTCTTTCAGCTTCAGCAACATATTGACTGACAACTGCGGATTCACGCCGATGTATGCGTTTGCATATTTATAATATGCGTCATAACAATCTTCATCAAACAAGATTGCCTGTTCATAGTAACCGCAAGCAGTACCTACATCTTTCACAGACAAAGCGATATCGCCTTGCAGTACATAACTTGCTCCGTTTTTCGAGTCTGCCTTACGGGCATCCTCAGCATATTCTTTCGCTGCATCTATCTTGCCATTATCCAAATAAGCCTTACCAATGGCAACCAACAGAGCAACATTCTTTTTGTTTTTACCTTTCAGAAGTTCATCGAAACCATCTTCAGCAGCATCTGGATTATCTTTAATCATTGCAGCAATTTTCTCAATCTGCTTGGTCATATCCGGAGTAAGAGCCTCCTGTGCATACAACGAAGTAGAAAGCAAAAAGCTAAAACACAATGCACTTAAAACTTTTGTTTTCATAATCATATATTAATTTCTTATTAAAACTCATCTTTCACATTCACTAAACGGACTGGCTGCGTAGCCGGTACGATACCCGATTTCAGAATAATTCGTTGTCCTCTGTCATGTGTTAGGAAAGTCATCAAACCGGTGGGCAAAGCACTACGCGGGTCGTTTATTAAAATAAAGACATCGTGAACCAATGGATATTCTCTCAAAGCAAGATAAGCCTGATACGGCTTATAACTGTTACCTACCGTCGCATGTCCTGAATTGCTGACAGCCATCACCCTGACCGTCTCGTTGAAAGAAAGACGGGTAGAGTCGGCTGCATTACCTACCCAGTTAGCTCCGATTACTCCCAACGCATTAGGAGTCTTAGATACATATTCGATAACCTCCTCATTCGATTTCAATGCTGTAAGAGTAGATGCCAACGGCTCTCCCTGGCAGATGGAATCGATGGCATAATGTATAGTCCCCGAATTGGGATTATCAAACACCACATTCAAATCCCCCAAGCGGGAATCTGGATACAATTCTTTCCACGACTTTACCTTTCCTGTCAAGACCTTACGGAACTGCCCTACTGTTATCAACGAATCAGGGTTTTCCAAATTCGTTATCAAAGCAATACCACTGACTGCCATCCGGATAGACTCGGGGAAAAATTTGCGTGCATGAAAAGAAGCAAGTTCTTTATCACTCAGGCGACGGTTTGCAACAACCAACCGCACACTGTCTTGCAAAAGCAAGTTGATGGCTTCCACTTCACTACAATAAATAGGAGTGACACTCGCTTCGGGAGTCAAAGCCAGATAGACCTGTAGCTCTTCTTCCATAATCGGCCGCAGAGACTCGTCTACCGCAATCTTTATCGAACCTGAATACAATGTCTGGCCATCACCTGTCTGCTTTTGATGATTGCAGGACACCAACACCAAGAGTAGACAAATACAACTCAAAAAACTTCTTTTCATACACGCCTCCTTACATATTACTGCAATCTAAATACAATCGGACAAGTGTAATATACCGGAACGTTACGTCCGTTCTGCTTACCCGGAATCCATTTCGGCAAAGATTGTACTACGCGCACAGCTTCCTTGTCGCAATAGGGGTCCAAAGAACGCAATACCTGAACATCTTCCACATTACCTTCGGCGGTAACGACGAAACGCAGAATTACACGACCTTGAATACCGTTTTCCTGAGCAATTGCCGGATAACGCAAATTCTTAGAAATGTACTTCATCAATTCTGCCGGTCCACCGGGGAACTGAGGCATCTGTTCTACCATCGTATAAGGTTCTTCCTTTTCTTCGGGAGCCTGGGTAATCACTTCCTGCAAGTCAGCGATATCGGCACCTTCCAATTCGTTGTTACCTTTTACGTCGGCGATAGAAATCTGTACCTTAGAGTCTGTCAACTCGTCCTGGCTCTTCAATTCATCTTCGTCAGCCACTTCCTCATCTTTCTTGATGACAGGAGCAGTAAACTTGATGGTACTCTTCAGCTGAGGAGGAGGAGCAATCTGTTCTACCGGCTTAACCAGTTCTTCCTGTTTTACTTCCGGTTCTTCCAATTGTGACAATTGGGTTACTTCCACCATTTCTTCTTCTTTCTCAGGCAATGCCATCTGAATCAGACGGGGAAGATAGAAACCTACGAGGGCGACTACCGTAACGATAATCAAGGCTGCGGTCTGACGTCTGCCCAAATCACGACGCAATTTATATGCACCGTATGCTTTGTTCTTATCTTTGAAAATGAGGTCACACCATTCCAAAGAAATCAAATCTATTTTTGCCATATATTTTTCTTTTTTAAGGTGTTACACATTTCAACTTGCCGCATTAGTCAGCTGGCCTTTCGAGTTATAATTGTCAATCAGGAACTGGTCGCCGTCTGTAATGTCTACAATCACATATTTACCGATACTGCAAATCTGCATCTCGTCCAAAGCGTCAATCAGGTTCTTGTAAGTAGCTTTATCAGTTGCCTTGATAATCACTGTCGGTGTATTCTTGGCACCTTTTACTTCAGAAACCTGTTTCTTATATTCATCTTCCGTAATTTCCAGATTAGCCTTCTTCTGTTTCAACTCTTCCACCTTCTTTACTGCATCGTAGTTCTTGCGGAGCAATACTTTACGGATGCCGTCGGCTGTATAGTTTGTTTCTTTCAAAGAAGTATAATCGTCATAATTCGGTTCGCCTTCATAATAATAGAGCTTATTATCTGCATCCAACAACATGGTAAGAGCTTGCGAAGCCTTTACTTTGTTCTGCTGGTCTTCAGTAATATTCTCATCATTAGTCGGCATACTGATTTCCATCGTTTGAGGTTTGCTCAACGAGGTACACAGCATAAAGAAAGTAATCAGAAGCATGTTCATATCCACCATCGGTGTAAAGTCGACACGGACGGTCATCTTTTTCTGCTTCGAGCCTTTTCCTTTTCTGCCCCCTCCATTATCTTGTATTTCAGCCATATTCTAAATTCTCCTTATTTTATTCGTCAGACACTTGTTTCAATGAAGTAATCAGATTGTATCTGTTTTCCTTCAAATCCTGAAGCGAACTCATTACGTTCTTAATGACAGAATAAGGAGTGCTCTGGTCGGCTTTGATAGCGATACGCAGGTCACGGTTGGTAGCACGTGCATTTCGTATCCATGCCTTGAACTGATTGTCCACACTGTCACAAGGAATACCGTAATTCTTCAATATCTTGTCCTGCTCTTCACCGGGAAGTGCAAGGAAAGACTTCATATTCTTCATCGGAACGCCGAATGTCTGGAATACAGAGAATTTCTTCACTTCTTCGGGAGTGAATGTCAAACCGTATTCCTTTCCTACCGCTTCCAATGTAGCAGCCATATCCTGTTGTTTATCAAGACTCATGAAAATCTTGCCGCTCGGCTCAACAAGAATCTGCAGGATGTTCGTTTCCGGAATCTTGATTTCGGAAACCGAACCCGGAGTAACGACCTGCACCGGTTCTTTCTTGATGAAGTTACCTGTCAACATAAAGAAAGTAAGCAGCAACACGGTCACGTCACTCATGGCAGTCATGTCGATAAACATGGCTTTCTTTTTAATTTGAACTCTACCCATAATTAACTATTTATTAAATTAAATTAGTTGTAACGTTTTCCGTCTTTATACAAAGGGATTTCAGAAACACCCCTTCATATTATTTATGAGTAGCGTTAAATGTCTGTACGATAGAGAATCCTACTTCGTCGAGGCTATAAGTCAATTTATCAATCTTGTTAGTGAAATAGTTGTAAGAGATAACGGCCAACGCACCAGTCAAGATACCGAATGCAGTGTTGATCAAGGCTTCAGAAATACCGGTTGACAATGCAACTGAGTCAGTACCACCACCAGCAGACAGAGCGGCGAATGAACGAATCATACCCATAACGGTACCGAGCAATCCCATCAAAGTACCCAGTGTAGAAATAGTACCGATAATCGGCAAGTTCTGTTGCAACATCGGCAATTCCAATGCAGTAGCTTCTTCCAATGATTTCTGGATAGCCAATACTTTCTGGTCTTTGTCCAATTCAGGATTCTGTTCCATTTCACGGTAAGTCTGCAAAGTTGCACCTACAACGTTTGCTACAGAACCGCGTTGTTTGTCGCACAATGCCTGTGCAGCTTCCATATCGCCTTTTGCCAAAGCATCTTTAATCTGAGCAACGAATTTAACCAATTTACCACGGCCGAAAGCAGCACGCAAAGTGAAGTAACGTTCAACACTCAAAGCCAATACAGTCAACAACAGTGTCTGGATAACAGGCACGATGACACCACCTTTGTAGATAGTTCCCAACATGTTGCCCGGCAGCGGGTGGTTGTTCGGGTCATTGTTCATAAAGTTGGCAGGGTTACCAAATACGAACTGATAAATACATACTGCAACGATAAAGCATACGATGATTACCAAACCAGCAGCTTCAATTCCCTTAAATCCTTGTTTTTGTTTTTTAGTAGTTTCCATAAAATTACTCTTTTAATATTAATTAGAAATTTAATTGAATGTCGGTCCTATTTTTCGGCAACAACTCCACCTGCACCCCTAGTTTGCGTTAACAAAGATGTCGATAGCCTTGCTACCCCAAATGTTATTTACAGCTACAAAGAAAAAAGAAATTCGTGACATATCAAAATCAAATGCACTTATTTTGGTGTAAATTTTAAATTTTATTTGAATCTCCCCCTTCTTTTACTACATTCCTACTAAATACCGTGCACGCTTCCAACAAAATTTATGCCGGACAACATATCAATCCTGAAAATAGATTCGCTTTACACGGTTTGACACACTGGTCAGGATTTCATAAGGAATCGTGTCCAGTACATCCGAAAGCACCGTTACCGGCAAGTCATCGCCGAAGATAATAGCCTTATCTCCTTCCTGGCAATCAATATCCGTCACATCTATCATACATACATCCATACAAATATTGCCTACATAAGGTGCTTTCTTGCCTTTTACCAAACAATAAGCATTACCGTTTCCCAAATGGCGGTTCAGCCCATCGGCATATCCGATAGGGATGGTCGCAATCCGCGAATCCCGATGAAGCACACCTTTCCGGCTATACCCTACCGTTTCATCTGCCGGTATGTCATGAATCTGCAGAATCGTTGTTTTCAGTGTACTCACATTATGCAATATATGATTGGTGTAAGGGTCTATGCCATAAAGCCCAATCCCCAGCCGCACCATATCAAATTGAGCTCCCGGATAGCGCTCGATGCCTGCCGTATTACAGATATGACGCAGGATTTTATGTTCGAATCCCGCCTGCAATTCGGCGGAAGCCGCTTCGAAGGTCTCGATTTGCTTACGCGTAAAAGCATCAAAGCGGGAAGAATCGCTGCCCACCAAATGCGAGAAGACGGAACGGGGTATAACAGCCGACTGGCGGTGCAACCGTTCTATCAACGGCTGTATGTCTTTATGCGGGTCAAATCCCAACCGGTGCATGCCGGTATCAATCTTCAGGTGAATAGGGAAATTAGAGACCCCTTCCCGTTCGGCTGCCTTAATCATATCCTCCAGAATACGGAAACCGTAAATATTCGGTTCCAGCCGATAAGCGAACATGGTCTTGAAAGCGGTCACTTCGGGATTCATTATTATAATAGGGCATGTAATGCCTGCCTTACGAAGGTCTGCCCCCTCATCTGCCACAGCTACAGCCAGGTAATCGACACGGTGTTCTTCCAATGTCTTTGCCACCTCAAAAGGACCCGCCCCATAAGCCGAAGCCTTGACCATACATATCAGTTTTGTCTCCGGCTTCAATTTATTGCGGTAATAATTCAGGTTATCCACCAAAGCGTTCAGGTTGATTTCCAATATTGTTTCATGCACTTTCAGCTCCAAGTAATCGGTAATCACATCAAAATGGAACGCACGCGCACCTTTTATCAACACGATATCGCCCCGCAACGTAGCAAGTGCCCCCGATGCTATCAACTCTTCTGTAGTCAAAAAAAACTGTTTCTCTTTTACCTCAAAACGGGAAGCAGCTGCTGATATTTCCTCACCTACTCCTATCAAGCGGTCTACCCCACGGCTATGAACCAAATCGGCTACCTGCCGGTAAAGAAGCTTACCGGATTGTCCAGTCTCCAGCATATCTGACAAAATCAAAGTACGCCGACGTACTTTGTCTTCCGAGCGCCTTGCCATAAAATCAAGAGCAATATCCAAAGAAGCAAAATCCGAATTATAACTATCGTTTATCAGCACACAACCGTTCTTTCCCTCTTTTACTTCAAGCCGCATGGCTACCGGCTCCAGTTGTGCCATCCGCTCGGCTATCACTTCGGGCGATACCATCAGATAGAGCGCAACCGCCAGGCAATTCAATGAATTTTCAATCGAAGCGTCATCGATGAACGGAATACGGTATTCCTTAAAGAATCCCAGATAACGGTATTTAATGGTCGTTCCCGTCGCGTCCTTCTCTATCTTCTCGATAAACAACGGGCGTTCTGCGTCTTTCATCGACCAGGCAATCTCACGGGCAGTAAACAACGACTTGGCAACACAACTGCTAATCAACTCATTATCGCCATTGTAAATAATCACATCACAATCCTTAAACAAGAGCAGCTTCTCCATGCACTTATCCTGCAACGAAGCGAAATTCTCCTGATGAGCGCCACCGATGTTGGTCAGCACACCAATGGTCGGACGGATAATCGGTTCCAACGCTTCCATCTCTCCCATTTCGGAGATACCGGCTTCGAAGATGCCCAGTTCGGTATGCTCGTCCATCATCCAGACCGAAAGCGGAACACCGATTTGCGAATTGTAACTGCGCGGCGAACGGGTAATTCTCCGCTCCGGGCTCAACAACTGATAAAGCCATTCCTTTACTACTGTCTTGCCATTGCTTCCCGTAATACCGACAACCGGCACATCGAACTGCTCACGGCGCTTGGCTGCCAAACGCTGTAAGGCTTTCAACACATTACCGACCACCAAAAAGTTCACATCGGCATGATTTTTCATGTTTTCCGGTATCTCGGTCACTACAAAGTTATACACACCGCGTGTATACAACTCATAGATATATTTATGACCGTCATTGCGTTTGGTCTTCAACGCAAAGAACAGCGTTTCTTCAGGAAAGCACAACGAACGGCTGTCCGTCAGAATCCAATCAATATGTGCCTGACGTTCCCCTATCCGGTCCGCCCCCGTTACAGAGACTATTTCTTCAATCGAGCTTGACATAGACTAATTTCGTTTTGGACGTCTAAGTACGGCAATTTTTCCTTTAACTCTTCAATGTTTAACAGAATTTGACTTAAAAAACGCTGATACGACTCTGAATCGGAATCAAAGGGACGATGCGCAAGCCCTTTTTTCAGCTTTTCCCACGCATGCAAGAATTGATGAGTAGCCGGCGAAAAGAAGACCTGTCCGAAACATTCCCACATATACTCAATAGCCACTTGGGAGGGATGCAGCATATCATCGGCATAAAACCGATAGTCGCGCAGCTCATCCATCATGATTTCATAAGAAGGGAAATAAAAACAATTCGGACAAGAGTCAACTAACTTTTGGACAGCCAGCAACAGGACAGACTTGCTCACCTGATTGCCGTGCATGCCGTCTTTCACATGACGGATGGGACTTACGGTAAACAGGAAATGCAAATCCGGATTCAATGCCGACAGCTTTTCTATCAGCGGGACATAGACATCTATTATCTCTTCTACCTCCAACAGGCGCCGGGTAAAACAATTTGCCGGCAATTTATGGCAATTGCCTACAATCCTGCCGTCTTCTTTCCATTCATAAATCCAAGCCGTCCCCCAGGTAAACATCACCCAGCGTGCCCGGCGCAAATGTTCTGTAGCCCGAGACAAGCGGGTATTGATTTTCTCCAGACACTCGTCCGCATCCGGCGAAGAGAATGCACTATGATGCATCAGGCTATACCATACGCCGTGCGCTTCACGTAAATCTACCTTATTATATATATAGCCTTCCGCCACCTGGCAAACAGACCGGGCAATCGAATAAGGATTGTACAAGACGCCGAATGGATTCACATCACACCGGAATTTATAATCCACAAACAGCTTGCCCATATTCTCGGCAAAACACGAACCCCACATCATCAATCCGTCCTCGTGATTGATAAAAGGCACCCCGACAGGCAAATCCACTTTCGTTCTAAACTCCATAATCAGACGATATTCGTTATTTTTGGTACAAATGTAAACACAATATGTATATTTATTGTACTTTTGTAGCACGAATGTTGAAAAGAAATCAGATGGAACAAGCTACGTCTTACGAATTGTTGAGTAAAATAGACAGCCCGAAAGATTTACGCCAGCTTCCTATCGAAGCGTTGCCGGAAGTTTGCAAAGAGCTAAGAGAGATGATTATCGACGAGCTTTCACGCAATCCCGGTCATTTCGGCTCAAGTCTGGGAGTGATAGAACTGACGGTTGCTCTACATTATATATATAACACACCTTACGACCGAATTGTATGGGACGTAGGGCATCAGGCTTACGGACACAAAATCCTGACCGGACGCCGTGACCGCTTCTGCACCAACCGGAAGCTGAACGGTCTGTGTCCTTTCCCCTCCCCTTCCGAAAGCGAATATGACACATTCACCTGCGGACATGCCTCCAATTCCATCTCTGCAGCATTGGGCATGGCTGTAGCAGCAGCTAAAAAAGGAGAGAACGACCGCCATGTAGTAGCCGTCATCGGAGACGGTGCCATGAGCGGCGGATTGGCGTTCGAAGGGCTGAACAATGCTTCGTCTACCCCCAATAACCTGCTGATTATCCTCAACGACAACAACATGGCCATCGACCGGAGCGTGGGAGGCATGAAACAATACTTGCTGAACCTGCAAACGTCGGAAGGCTACAACCGCCTGCGCTTTGCCATTGCAGAGAAATTGCGCCGCATGGGCATCCTGACCGAAGAACGCCGCAAAAGCCTGTTACGTTTCAACAACAGCCTGAAGTCGGTGCTCACCCAGCAACAGAATATCTTCGAAGGGATGAACATCCGCTATTTCGGACCGGTCAACGGGCACGATGTATTTACACTTACCAAGGTACTGAAAGAGATAAAGGACATGAAAGGTCCCAAGCTCTTGCATATCCATACCGTCAAAGGAAAAGGTTTCAAGCCAGCCGAAGAAGAGGCTACCGTCTGGCACGCTCCCGGAAAATTCAACAAAGAGACCGGCGAGCGCATCGTAGCAGACACGACCGGAATGCCGCCTTTATTTCAAGACGTATTCGGCAACACCCTGGTGGAACTGGCACAGCAGAACGATAAGATTATCGGAGTCACCCCTGCCATGCCTTCCGGGTGCTCCATGACTTTCCTGATGAAGGCTATGCCCGACCGTGCATTCGATGTAGGTATCGCCGAAGGACATGCCGTAACCTTTTCGGGAGGCATGGCTAAAGAAGGGTTGTTACCCTTTTGCAACATCTACTCTTCTTTCATGCAACGCGCTTACGACAATATTATCCACGATGTCGCTATCCAGCGCCTGAACGTGGTATTATGTCTGGACCGTGCCGGACTGGTAGGCGAAGACGGACCGACCCACCACGGGGTGTTCGACCTGGCTTATCTCCGTCCCATCCCGAACCTGACCATCGCCTCGCCTTACGACGAGCATGAGCTGCGCAAGCTGATGTACACAGCCCAGCTTCCCGACCAAGGCCCGTTCGTCATCCGTTATCCCCGCGGCAGAGGAACACAGACAGACTGGAAATGTCCGCTGGAAGCAATAGAAATAGGTAAAGGCAGAAAGCTGAAAGAAGGGACAGATCTGGCGGTCATCACGCTGGGTCCCATCGGCAACGAGGCTGCACAAGCCCTCGCCGAAGCGGAAAAACAGACAGGCAAAAGCATTGCCCACTACGACCTGCGCTTCTTGAAACCGCTGGACGAAGCCATGCTCCACGAAATAGGGAAACGTTTCTCGCGCATCGTTACCGTAGAAGACGGCGTGCTGAAGGGCGGCATGGGAAGCGCGATACTGGAATTCATGTCCGACAACGGATATAGCCCGACGGTAAAACGCTTAGGCATCCCCGACCGGTTTATCCAACACGGACCCGTAGAAGACCTGCGGGCTATCTGCGGCATAGACAAGACACATATATATAATACACTTATTCATTTTCTGAACGTATGAAAATCATCATTGCAGGAGCGGGTGCTGTAGGCACACACCTTGCCAAACTGCTGGCAGGAGAAAAGCAAGACATCATCCTGATGGATGAAGACGAAGACAGACTGGGCAAACTGGGAAACAACTTCGACCTTATGACGGTCAATATCTCTCCCACTTCCATCTCCGGACTGAAAGAAGCCGGGACAGCCAATGCCGACCTGTTCATCGCCGTCACTCCCAATGAAAGCCAGAACATGACGGCTTGCATGCTTGCCGCAGGGCTTGGTGCCAAAAAGACGGTAGCACGCATAGACAATTACGAATACCTGCTTCCCAAATACCAGGAGTTTTTTGCCAAACGGGGGGTGCATTCGCTTATCTACCCTGAGATGCTGGCTGCCAAAGACATCGTAGATGCCGTAAAGATGAGCTGGATACGCCAATGGTGGGAATTTGCCGGCGGCGCGCTGGTGCTTATCGGCACCAAGATGCGCGAGACGGCTGAAATATTAAACATACCGCTCTACGAACTGGGCGGACGCGACATCCCCTTCCACATCGTAGCCATCAAGCGGGGAAACGAAACCATCATTCCGCGGGGCGATGACTCGATTCTCCTGAACGACATCGTTTATTTCACCACCACCAAGAAATACATCCCCTATATCCGGAAAATAGCCGGCAAAGAGAACTATGCCGACGTGCGCAATGTGATGATTATGGGAGGCAGCCGCATCGCCGTGCGCACCGTGCAGTATATGCCCGAATACATGCGCACCAAAATCATCGAGAGCGACTATGCCCGTTGCAACCGCCTGACCGAACTGGTAGATGACAAGGTGATGATTATCAACGGAGACGGACGCGACTTAGACCTGCTGACGGAAGAAGGCATCAAAAACACCGAAGCTTTCGTAGCCCTGACCGGAAGCGCCGAGACCAATATCCTTGCCTGCCTGGCAGCCAAACGAATGGGCGTAAGCAAAACCGTGGCGCAGGTAGAGAATGTAGACTACATCAGCATGGCGGAAAGCATGGACATCGGCTGCGTCATCAATAAAAAGTTCATCGCCGCCAGCCACATTTACCAGATGATGCTGGACGCGGACGTATCGAACGTGAAATGTCTGACATTCGCCAATGCCGACGTGGCTGAATTTACCGTCAAGGCGGGCGCACGCATCACCCGTTCGCAAGTGAAAGACGCCGGATTGCCCAAAGGAGCCACCATCGGCGGGCTCATCCGTAACGGTGAAGGAATCCTGGTGACCGGTAACACAACCATTCAGGAGAACGACCATGTAGTGGTATTTTGCCTGAACATGATGATTAAAAAGCTGGAAAAATTCTTCAATTAAGCCTGCCCGTACTTCCCATTCCAGTCCTGCCCCAGTCCGGATAAGCCAGGACTGCAGTCCTACCCTGCCTGGGACTGCAGTCATGACTAACCGGAAAAGCAATCCTGACTTACCAAGATTGCGAAAGCAATTATCTTCCTCATTCCGGGCAGCTATATCTGTTTCCCGACGAAGCCTGTCTGCTTTTTTCAAAGAGCCAGGTTGCACCGGCAAGCCAGACGGCAAAAACGATACACACGACAAATCCGCTCCGACACCCGAAACCGCCTGTTTTTTTCTTTCCGATAATCCCCTTAATCCGTAGATTATGAAAGAATTGTTTACCCTCCCGTTTTTTTATGCAATTTTACTTCCTGTTAATTAAAAATAAATACGTATATTTGCCTCCAGTTTTCAGACTGGTCAGCAATGAAAAAGCGGATAAAACCCACACTAATACTCTATGACCCTCTTATGCCTGTTGCCATAAGAGGCGGAACGGTATGTGCCTTTCCGCAAGCTGACCGTGAGCGTACACACAAGGAATTTATCATCAAATATCAATTATATATATGTTTTTCACGTTTTTAGTTGTAGCTATCCTGACAGCCGTTGTGCTGGTGGTAGCGGCACTGACGATTTCAAGGCTCATATCGCCCCGCTCGTTCAACCCCCAAAAGGGTGAACCTTACGAGTGCGGTATCCCGACACGCGGACAGTCTTGGGTACAGTTCAAGGCAGGCTATTACCTGTTCGCCATTCTGTTCCTGATGTTCGACATCGAGACCGTGTTCCTCTTCCCGTGGGCGAACGTAGTACATGAAATCGGTGCCTACGCATTAGTGTGTGTATCATTCTTCTTGTTAGTATTAATTTTAGGCCTGGCATACGCTTGGCGGAAAGGAGCATTGGAATGGAAATGAAAAAGCCGAAAATCCGCTCAATGGAGTATGACGAGTTTAAGAACAATGACTATCTGGAGCGTCTTGTAGAACAGGTGAACCAAGACGGCGCGGGAGTAATCCTGACCACGTTCGACGAACTGATTAACTGGGGACGAAGCAACTCGGTATGGGGCTTGCTGCTGGGAACCAGCTGCTGTGCCATCGAGTTTATGGCATTGGGTGCCGCCCGTTATGACATGGCGCGTTTCGGTTTCGAAGTAACCCGTAACTCTCCCCGTCAGGCAGACGTGCTGGTGGTAATGGGAACCATCACCTACCGCACCGCACCGGTCATGAAGCGTCTGTACGACCAGATGGCAGAACCTAAGTATGTAGTTGCCGTAGGCGGATGTACCATCTCCGGCGGTCCGTTCATCAAATCGTACAACGTAGTGAACGGCATCGACAAAGTAATCCCTGTCGACGTGTATATCCCCGGCTGTCCTCCGCGTCCCGAAGCATTCTATTACGGGCTGATGCAGTTGCAGCGTAAGATGAAGGTAGAACGCTACCTGGGCGGCGTAAACCGCAGCCATGCCCACGATGAAGGGACAGAAAACGAAACAGAAAAGGCGAAAGGAGGTGAGCAATGAAACGTGACGACGTACTGAAAATACAAGGAGCTGAAGTGTGCGCAGGAAATGCAGGTGTAATCAAACTGCCTCTCGGCGAATTCCGGAAAGTGATGGAAGGCCTGCACAACGACCCGCAAAGCCCGATGGATTTCCTGCGTGAAATCGTGGGTATGGACTGGGGCGAAGAAGGACTGGGAGCCATTTACTTCATGGAATCGACCGCTACAGGCGACACCATAGCTGTCCGCACCGCCACAACCGACCGTCAGCAGCCGTTGTTGCCCACAGTAAGCGACTTGTGGAAAACCGCTCTCATCAAAGAACGCGAAGTGTACGACTTCTTCGGTATCCTCTTCGAAGGACATCCCGATATGCGCCGCCTCTTCCTGCGCGAAGACTGGATTGGCTGGCCGCTCCGCAAAGACTACGACATGAAGTCGAACCCGCTGCGTCTGGACAATGAAATCAATGCCGACATTACCAAAGAATACCGCCTGTTGCCCGACGGCACCCTGAAAGGTTTCGACAACAAAATTTTCGGAGACAATGACTTCGTAGTCAGCATGGGTCCTCAGCACCCGTCTACCCACGGCGCGTTGCGTATGCGTATCGCCCTCGACGGTGAAGTGGTGAAGAAAGTAGACCCGGTATTGGGATATATCCACCGCGGTATCGAGAAAATGAACGAAAGCATGACTTATCCGCAGACCTTGGGTATGACCGACCGTCTGGACTACCTGAGCGCACACCAGAGCCGTCACGCCCTGTGTACCTGTATCGAACAGGCAGCGGGCATCGAAATCTCAGACCGCGCGAAATACATCCGTACTATCATGGATGAATTGCAACGTATCGATTCTCACCTGTTGTTCTATTCTTGTATGGTATTGGATATGGGTGCCATGACGCCGTTCTTCTACGGATTCCGCGAGAGAGAGATGGTACTCAACATCTTCGAAGAAACCACCGGCGGACGACTCATCCAACACTATAACGTCATCGGCGGTGTGCAGGACGATATCCACCCAACTTTCTGCCAGAAAGTGAAAGAGTTTATCAAGCACATGCGCAGCGTCATCAAAGACTATCACGACATCTTTACCAACAACGTCATTGCCGACACCCGTATGAAAGGCGTAGGTATCCTCTCGAAAGAAGATGCCATCTCGCTGGGATGTACAGGAGGTACCGGACGTGCTACAGGCTGGGCTAACGATGTGCGCAAGCGTCATCCGTACGGCTTGTATGATAAAGTGGACTTCCGTCAAATCACTTACAACGAATGTGATACATTCGCCCGCTACATGGTGCGTATGGACGAGCTGATGGAATCGTGCCGCATCATCGAACAGCTCATCGACAACATTCCGGAAGGCGAGTTCCGTGTAAAGACCAAACCGATTATCAAGTTGCCCGAAGGCATCTGGACCTCAGCGGTGGAAACAAGCCGTGGAGAGTTCGGCGTAGTCATCGAAAGCTATGGAGACAAGACTCCTTACCGCATGCACTTCCGTTCTACGGGTCTGCCGCTGGTACAGGCGATGGACACGATGTGCCGCGGATGGAAATTTGCCGACCTGATTGCCATCGGCGCTTCGGCAGACTTTGTGATTCCGGATATCGACCGATAAAAGAAGAAGAAACAACGTTCAAAATCAATCATTACAAATATGAACCAAGCATTTTTAGATTATTATAACCTGCAACCGCTTTGGGAGACCATCCATTCTGCCCTGTGCAGCGTGATGCCCGAAGGCCTTGCCATCTTCTTGGAATGTGTCGTTGTAGGTGTCATTATCATGGTATTGTATGCCGTGCTTGCCATTATCCTTATTTATATGGAACGTAAGGTCTGCGCGGCTTTCCAGTGCCGTATCGGCCCGAACCGTGTAGGAGGCAAAGGCGGACTGCTGCAAGTGCCTGCCGACGTTATCAAGATTTTGATTAAGGAAGTCTTCAAGCTGAAGAGAGCCGACCAGTTCTTGTACGCCCTGGCACCTTTCCTGGTGATTCTTGCCTCTATCCTGACGTTCTCGTGCCTGCCTTGGCACAACGGTGCGGAAATCCTGCACATGAACATCGGTATCCTCTTTGTGCTGGCAGCCTCGTCAATCGGCATCCTGGGTATCCTGCTTGCCGGATGGAGTAGTAACAGCAAGTATACGTTAATCGGTGCCGTGCGAAGCGGCGCGATGCTCATCAGCTACGAAATCTCCATCGGACTTACAGTAGTGACTATGGTGATACTGAGCGGCACGATGGACATCCACGATATCGTGATGGGACAGGCAAACGGCTGGAACATCTTCAAGGGACACATCGTAGCCATCGTGGCTTTCGTTGTTTACTTGATTGCCGGTAATGCCGAAGCCAACCGTGGTCCGTTCGACTTGGCAGAAGCCGAACAAGAGCTGACCGCCGGATACCACACAGAGTATTCGGGTATGCACTTCGGTTTCTTCTACCTGGCAGAATACCTTAACCTGTTCATCACCGCCGGAATCGCCACTACCCTCTTCCTGGGAGGCTGGATGCCGCTTCACATTGCGGGTCTGGACGGATTCAATGCCGTAATGGACTACATCCCCGGTGCCGTATGGTTCCTGGGCAAGACATTCTTCGTGGTATTCCTGTTGATGTGGATTCGCTGGACTTATCCTCGTCTGCGTATCGACCAGGTGCTGCAACTGGAATGGAAATACATCATGCCGCTGTCGCTGGTAGTATTGCTGGTAATGGCAGTTTGCAAAGTTTATGGACTCGTTTTTTAATATAGAATAATAATGGAAAGTTTCAGCGACTATATGAAAGGGTATGCTTCAGGACTGAAGAGTTTGCTGGTGGGCCTGCGTACTTCGATGAAAGTATTCTTGGAACCGAAAGTGACCGAACAGTATCCTGAAAACCGTCATACCACGCTGCACGTGCCCGAACGTCACCGTGCCAAACTGACGATGATTCACGATGAAGAAAACCATCATCACTGCATCGCGTGCGGGCTGTGTCAGATGAATTGCCCCAACGGCACCATCAAACTCACGACCGAAATGCGTGAGGACGCCGACGGGAAAAAGAAAAAAGTATTGGTGAAGTATGAGTACAACTTAGGCTCGTGCATGTTCTGCAACCTGTGTGTGAACGCTTGTCCGCATAACGCCATCAAGTTCACGAACGACTTCGAGAACGCAGTGTTCGAGAAAGACAAACTCGTGCTGACCCTTAACCACGAAGGTTCAACCCTCGCTAAATAACCTATAGAACATGGAAATATTCTCATTTCAAAATATCGTATTCGGTGTAGTGGCACTCGCCATTGCCATTTGTTCGGTACTTGCCGTGACGACAGGCAGACTGCTGCGGGCAGCCACCTACCTGCTGTTCGTCCTCTTCGGCACCGCGGCGATATTCTTCATGCTCGGCTACACCTTCCTGGGTGCGGTCCAGCTGATGGTGTACGCCGGAGGTATCATCGTTTTGTATGTGTTCTCTATCGCCTTGACCCGTTCGGACAAAGACATGAAGTACAAGATGAAGCGGGCAAAGCTGTTCAGCGTGCTGGCAACCACCGTCGTGGGTGCCGTGCTGGTGTTGTTCCTGCTCTTCACTAACGGGTTCGCCCTCAACGCAGTTCCGCTGGGCGAGGAACTTCCTTCCAGCGAAGTGGGTATGGCACTCGTAGGAACAGACAAATATCAATTTGTATTACCTTTCGAGGTAGTCAGTGTATTGCTGCTGGCATGTATGATCGGCGGCATCCTGATAGCCAGAGAAGAAAAATAACAGGAGGCTCGACTTATGGAAATACATGTAATACATTACCTGGTCATCAGTACCATCATGATGTTTTGTGGTATTTACGGATTCTTTACCCGCAAAAACCTGCTGGCACTGCTCATATCCGTTGAGCTTATGCTGAACGCAACGAACATTAACTTTGCCGTATTCAACCGTTATCTTTTCCCGGGACAACTGGAAGGTCATTTCTTCACCTTGTTCGGTATCGCCATCGCCGCAGCCGAAACAGCCGTAGCGATAGCCATTATCATTAATGTATACCGCAATGTGAAACAAATCCTGACCGATGACATCACCGACCTGAAAGGATAACTAAAAACCAATTATCGATTATGGAATATACAATTCTGATACTCGCGCTACCCGTTCTGAGCTTCCTGATACTGGGGCTGACGGGCATGTACATGAAACATCGCGTGGCGGGACTTATCGGTACCTTGTCGCTGACCTGCGTCACCGTGCTGAGCTACCTCACCGCATTCGAATACTTCACAGCCCCGCGTACGGCTGAAGGAGTTTTCCAGACGCTGATGCCTTGGAACTTCCAATGGCTGCCTTTCAACACCTCGCTGCATATCGACATGGGTATCCTGCTCGACCCGATTTCGGTCATGATGCTGGTAGTCATCTCGACGGTCAGTCTAATGGTGCATATCTATTCATTCGGTTACATGAAGGGTGAAACAGGTTTCCAACGCTACTATGCGTTTCTCTCGCTCTTCTCTTTCTCCATGCTGGGACTGGTACTTGCCACCAACATCTTCCAGATGTATGTATTTTGGGAACTGGTGGGTGTATCTTCTTACCTGCTCATCGGTTTCTACTACACGAAGCCTGAAGCCATCGCAGCCAGCAAGAAAGCGTTCATCGTAACCCGTTTCGCCGATTTGGGCTTCCTCATCGGTATCTTGATTTACGGTTTCTACATGGGAACCTTTACCTTCACTCCCGAACAGGAACAACTGATGAAGTGCGGCATGCTGTTGCCGCTGGCTCTCGGACTGATGTTCATCGGTGGTGCCGGTAAGAGTGCCATGTTCCCCTTACACATCTGGTTGCCCGATGCTATGGAAGGTCCGACTCCGGTCAGCGCCCTTATCCATGCCGCTACCATGGTGGTTGCAGGTGTTTACCTGGTAGCCCGCATGTTCCCCTTGTTCATCGGTTACGCTCCCGAAACCTTGCATCTGGTGGCTTACGTAGGTGCCTTTACCGCATTCTATGCAGCCTCGGTTGCCTGTGTGCAGAGCGATATCAAGCGTGTGCTTGCCTTCTCTACCATCTCTCAGATTGGTTTCATGATGGTAGCATTGGGCGTTTGCACCACAGCCGACCCGCACGAAGGCGGACTGGGATATATGGCAGGTATGTTCCACTTGTTCACTCACGCCATGTTTAAGGCCCTGTTGTTCCTCGGCGCCGGATGTATCATCCACGCTGTCCACAGCAACGAGATGTCTACCATGGGCGGCTTGCGCAAGTATATGCCTATCACCCACATCACCTTCCTCATCGCCTGTCTGGCTATCGCAGGTATTCCTCCGTTCTCCGGTTTCTTCTCGAAAGATGAAATCCTGACGGCCTGCTTCCAGTTCAGCCCGGTAATGGGATGGATTATGACAATCATCGCCGGTATGACTGCTTTCTATATGTTCCGTCTGTACTACGGCATTTTCTGGGGTACGGAAAACAAAGAACTGCATGCTCACCACACACCGCACGAAAGTCCGCTTTCGATGACCTTCCCGTTGATGGTATTGGCTGCCATTACTGTCGTTTGCGGTTGGATTCTTCCGTTCGGACATTTCGTTTCGGCTAACGGACACGCTTACGACATCCACCTGAATACCCAGGTAGCCGTAACCAGCATCGTGGTAGCCTTGATTGCCATCGCACTGGCAACCTGGATGTACGCACGCGACAAGCAACCTGTTGCCGATATGCTGGCAAAACGTTTCGCTACGCTGCACCGCGCCGCATACAAGCGTTTCTATATGGACGAAATCTGGTTGTTCGTAACCAAGAAAATCATCTTCCGTTGCATCTCTACTCCGCTTGCATGGTTCGACCGTCATGTAATCGACCAGTTCATGAACTTCATGGCATGGAGCACCAACGCTGCCGGCGAAGCCGCACAGCCTATCCAGAACGGTAGAATCCAGAGCTACACCATGTGGTTCCTGGGTGGAGTTATAGTATTAACCATCATGTTATTAGTATTATGAATATATTAAGTCTTTTCGTATTAGTCCCTCTGCTGATGCTGCTCGGCTTGTGGATAGCCCGCAACCTGAATCAGGTAAGAGGAGTGATGGTAGCCGGCTCCAGTATCCTGCTGGTTCTTGCCGCATACCTTACCGTTTCTTATATCGGACTCCGAAACGGGGGTGCAACCGAAGAAATGCTTTTTACGGACAGCATCTCATGGTATGCCCCATTGCATATAGCCTACTCGGTAGGTGTAGACGGCATCTCGGTAGTGATGTTGCTGCTGAGCGCCATCATCGTGTTCACCGGAACATTCGCTTCGTGGAAACTGAAACCGCTCACTAAGGAATACTTCATGTGGTTCACCTTGCTGAGCACCGGTGTATTCGGTTTCTTCATCTCTACCGACTTGTTTACCATGTTCATGTTCTACGAAGTGGCGCTTATCCCGATGTATCTGCTTATCGGTGTATGGGGAAGCGGCCGCAAGGAATACTCGGCCATGAAACTGACCCTGATGCTGATGGGTGGTTCGGCATTCCTGCTTATCGGTATCCTGGGTATCTTCTACGGTGCCGGTGCCGAAACGATGAACGTACTTGAAATAGCCAAACTGAAAATCCCGACCGAATTCCAACAGGTATTCTTCCCGATGGTATTCCTGGGATTCGGCGTACTGGGCGCTCTCTTCCCGTTCCATACTTGGAGCCCCGACGGTCATGCTTCGGCCCCGACAGCCGTATCTATGCTGCATGCCGGCGTATTGATGAAACTGGGAGGTTACGGATGCTTCCGCGTAGCTATGTACCTGATGCCTACCGGCATGGCATACTGGGGAGACTTCTTCCTGGTATTGACTACCATCTCTGTAGTCTACGGAGCATTCAGCGCCGTTGTACAGACCGACTTGAAGTATATCAACGCTTACTCTTCGGTAAGCCACTGCGGTCTGGTATTGTTCGCCTTGCTGATGGCTACCCGTGTCAGCTCGACAGGTGCTATCCTGCAAATGTTAAGCCACGGTTTGATGACAGCCTTGTTCTTCGCCCTCATCGGTATGATTTACGGACGTACTCATACCCGTGATATCCGTCAGTTGAGCGGCTTGATGAAAATCATGCCTTTCCTGGCTGTAGGCTATGTTATCGCCGGTCTTGCCAACCTCGGTCTGCCGGGCTTGAGCGGATTCATTGCCGAAATGACTGTATTTGTCGGCTCGTTCCAGCACACAGACGTCTTCCACCGCGCATGCACTATCATTGCTACCACGAGTATCGTTATCACGGCAGTATATATCCTGCGTGTAGTAGGAAAGATTCTGTATGGCACTTGCAAGAATCCGGAACATCTGAAACTGACTGACGCCACTTGGGACGAACGTCTTGCCGTTATCTGCCTCATCGTGGCAGTAGCCGGACTGGGACTTGCACCGTGGTGGGTGAGCGATGTCATCAGCACGAGTGTCGAACCTATCATTTCACAATTAATACATTAATCAAGACATTATGGATATAAGTGCAATATTTTCTGCCATGCAAGCGGAAATCAGCCTGGCAATCATACTGATTATCGTATTGCTTGCCGACTTGATACTGAAACAGCCTAACCACAAGGCATTGCAGGGCTTGGCTTGCGGGCTGTTAGTGGTACAAATCGCATTGAACATCATGCCTGTGACGGGTGAGGCTTTCGGAGGAATGTTCCGTACGACCCCGATGGCTTCCATCGTCAAGACCGTACTGGCTGCAGGCACACTGCTTGTCTTCATGCAAGCTGATTCATGGATCAACCGTGAAGACAGCCGCCACAAGGCAGGCGAGTTCTACGTACTGACGCTCTCTACCCTGCTGGGTATGTTTTATATGATAAGCGCGGGCAGCTTCCTCCTCTTCTATGTAGGTCTGGAACTCGCCAGCATTCCCTTGGCTTGCTTAATCGCTTTCGACAAATACCGTCATCACAGCGCGGAAGCCGGAACAAAGTTCATCCTGAACGCCATGTTCTCTTCGGCATTGATGCTTTATGGTCTGTCACTGGTTTACGGAACCTGCGGAACCATGTATTTCGAAGACCTGCCCGCTTTGCTTACAGGAACTCCTCTGCAAATCATGGCTATGGTATTCTTCTTTGCCGGCTTAGGCTTCAAGCTGAGCTTGGTACCGTTCCACATGTGGACTCCGGATACTTATCAGGGCGCTCCGACAAGTATCACCGCTTATCTGTCGGTTATCTCGAAAGGCGCTGCTGCATTTGCGTTGATGAGCATCCTGGTAAAGGTTTTCGGTCCGATGATTGACAACTGGAGCCTGTTGCTGTCGGTAGTTATCGTTGTGACTATCACGATTGCCAACATCTTCGCTATCCTGCAGCACGACCTGAAACGATTCATGGCTTACAGTAGTATCTCACAAGCCGGTTACATCATGCTGGCTGTATTGGGAGCCGATGCACAAGGCATGGCATCATTGGTTTACTACGTTATCGTGTACATCGTAGCAAACCTGGCTATCTTCGGTGTCATCACGACGGTAGAACAACACAATGGCGGCCGTGTAGACCGCGAAGCATACAACGGATTCTACAAAACCAATCCGCACTTGAGCTTTATCATGACACTGGCACTCTTCTCGCTGGGTGGTATCCCGCCATTTGCCGGTTTCTTCTCGAAGTTCTTCGTGTTCGCTTCGGCTTTCCATGCCGGACATTGGCTGGTAGTATTCCTTGCATTGGTAAACACCATCATCTCGCTGTACTACTATCTGCTTATCGTAAAAGCAATGTATATCACGCCGAACGACAACCCGCTGCCTACCTTCCGCAGCTCAGGCATGACACGCGCCTGCCTGGTTATCTGCCTGCTGGGCATCGTCTTGCTGGGTATCTGCAGCTCGGTATACAATGTACTGACCGAAATGGCCATGCTATAATCCAAGAAGCATGAAAGGAGCAAGTCCCGTCTTGCTCCTTTCATAAACAGAGGCAAGGAAGCCGACAGTTTCCTTGCCTCTGTTTATTTATATAAAAGTTCCTATAGTCATCAGCTACATTCATATCAACAGATGCCAATCAAATTCCAAAAGCCTGACAAATTTAGTTGGCGGAATATAATTGGAAATTACTAAATTTGCATATTTATTATTCCGTGAATTATGACTTACAGAATCCTTTTATTTATAAGCTGCATTCTGCTCATGCCTAAAAACACGTATGCAGATGCCTTGCCCGATATCCTACATTTCGAGCAATTCGCTACCCCCGAAGGCCTGCCTAATAACATTGTGCAACAAATATACCAAGACAAAGACGGCTTCATCTGGATAGCAACTGCTTATGGTTTGTTCCGATATGACGGATATGATATAAATACATTGAAATCGAATCTGTATACACCTGGCAAATTAATAAACAACAATGTAATTTGCGTGGCTGAAGACAATGCACACAGATTGTGGATTGGCACCCACGAAGGTGTATGCATCATGGATAAACGCACAGGGAAAATCAAATCTCTGAAACTTAAAGGCATTAACAAACAACGGGTGAATGATATTTTAGTAACCAGCACAGGAAGAGTCTATTTAGGCTATATACGCGGACTGGCATATTACGATGAAAAAGGCGATTCGTTGGTATCTGTTTCCCGACACAACAGTCAAGGGAAAATACTTGAAGGACAAAATATACAAACCTTATTAGAAGATGAAAACGGAGATATTCTGATTGGCACATGGGAACAAGGCTTACTGAGACTGCGCCCGACTGATAATGAAATTATCACTTATACCGGTATCGAAGGATTAAAGTCAATACTTTGCCTGTTTCGGGACTCACGGGGAATGTTATGGATTGGCACCAACGGAAGCGGACTGTTCAAGGCACGTTTTACAACCGACTTGCATGGCATCAGCATAAAGAATTTCAGGCATTCACATGAAATCCAGACATCACTTCCTTCAGACTATGTATATGCGGTTCACGAAGATTTGCAGACTGCTTCAATTTGGGCAGGAACTCGTGACGGAATAGGCATTATGCCATCGGACAAGGAAGGAACGTTCGTAAACTATAGCGAACATTCGGCAGAGCATCAGTTACCTGCCCGCGAAATAAGCACCATTTTAAGGGATGAAAATGGCTTGATGTGGCTAGGCAGTGAAGGAAACGGCATTTTTCATGTCAACACTCATCCAAAAGCTTTTCAAACCATAGGTCCCAAAGGACAGGTTTCAGCTGTATGGATGGATGGGAAAGGTGGATTATGGGCTGGAAGAGACCGTGGCATAGACTATATATCCAGCCAGATGAAACAAAGCTTTTTCCCCACCCGACGACCGCGTGACATTACTTACAGTAACCAGACGTCAGAAGTGTTATTAGCGATACAAGACGAAGGGATTATTGTATGTAAAGAAGGGAAAATCTTACACCAATACAAGAAGAACAATTGCGGTTTTATTCCAGACAACCTGGTATTCACTGTTTGCGAAGATCGTAAAGGCAATTGGTGGATAGGAAGTTATAAAGGATTGAGTGTACATTATCATGACGGACGAAATTTCATATTCAACCACTCTGAAGGAAAGCAGGAACTGCTTTCTAGCGAAATTACTGCTATTGCAGTAGAAGGAGACACCTCGCTTTGGCTGGTTTCCGATGCAGACAAAATTGTCCATGTAACAGGAATTTTAGATACCCCTGATAATTTACATAAAAAAGCATACCGGATGACCACCGGCACACCACTATGCTTCTTCATTGACCGGAGCGGAAGAATCTGGGTCGGCACAGAAGGTAGCGGATTATGCCTATATAATGCACATACAGACCAATTTGAATCGGTCCATCGGTTATACAACTTACCAGGAGATATGGTAGGAAGCATCGAAGAAGACAGCTATGGCAATCTTTGGTTAGGCACCAATAGCGGACTGGCAAGACTCACTATCACGGGAGAGAAAAAAGGGAAAGTACGCATTTTTACCGTAGCAGATGGTTTACCGGACAACTTCTTCAATCCACATGCTTCCTGCTCGAAAGAAGGAATGCTGTATTTCGGATGCAGCAGAGGAATAGTAGCATTCAATCCAAAGATGGCAGACAGGCAGACTACCGACAAAACACCTCGGATAACGGATATATACATAGACGGTTTAAGCATAGAACAATATACTGATTCAGAACGCAAAAGCATAAGTTCATATACCCCGGATTTCATTCAAAAACTACAAATTCCATCCAAGTATTCCAGCTTCAGCCTGAAATTTGCCATGCTGACTTATAATCGCTCACAACAAAACCGCTATGCCTACCGCTTAGTCGGTTTCGACAAGGAATGGCATTATACACAAGCTGACGCCCGAACTGCTTATTATACACAAGTGCCCCCAGGAACTTATACTTTTGAGCTATGTGCTACAAATGAGAATGGAGAGTGGAGTAAATTACGCACATTGGAAATTGTGGTAGAACCTTCTTTCTGGTCTACCGGTTGGGCTTACCTTCTCTACATAATAGGAATACTTGTCATTTCCGGATTTATTTTAGATGCCCTCCGGCGTCTGTCACGGCTTATTCCTCTACCTTATTTATATAAATGGATATTGAGGTACCTGAAAAAAGAAGGACACAAGTCCCGCAAAGCACTGGCCATTGAAATTAAGCAACCAGACTACACTGACATTGATGAGGCATTTTTACAAAAAGCCGTAGCATGTGTAAATTCGCACTTAAACGATCCGGCTTTTGACATACCGCAGTTCGTTGAAGAAATGGCAACCAGCCGTACCACCCTTCATAAAAGGCTGAAAGCACTTACAGGATTAAACGCCACCGGATTCATACGGAGCATCCGCCTGAAAGCAGCATACAAACTGATAAATGAGAATAAGAATATCCGCATCTCTGATTTGGCTTATCACGTCGGATTCAACGACCCCAAATATTTTTCCCTATGCTTTAAAAAAGAATTTGGCGTGCAGCCTTCAGAAATAAAGAATAAAGATTCTGAGGTAGAATCATGTTCCGAAAAGGAGATTAAAACATAATTCTACCTTTACAGAAGATATATTTCAAGCTGTTTCCCTGTGTATTCATAGCTTTACAGCCGTTAAACCCCTTATTGTTATCATTATGCGTTTACGGTTTTTATTCATTATTTTAGCTTTCGCTTGTATATACACAGGACAAGCCAAAGATTTTATTTGGTATGACGGGACTCATGCCATCACCTACAGCCTTCCTAAAAATGTATCTCCGGTAGTAAAAGTGGCAGTAGATATGTTTACAGAAGACATGGAACAAGTCACAAGTTTACGTCCTCAGACAACCTCGGCAGACCGGGCGATTGTCCGGATTGTCCAGCTGGATAAAGCAGACAAAAGACTGAGGCAGGAATTGTCACAGGCAGGCGTTCCAATCTCAGATTTAAACGGAAAATGGGACAGCTTTTTCTTAACAGTAAAAAAGGAACAGCAACAACTGCTTGTAGTAGGAAGCGATGCTCGCGGCACAGCCTATGGTGTTTTAGAGTTATCGCGTCTGGCTGGAATCTCCCCGTGGGTATGGTGGAGTGATGTGACACCTGAAAAGAAAGAACGCCTGACGGTAGATGAGGATTTTCAGACTTTACAAAGTCCTTCAGTCAAATACCGGGGTATATTTTTGAACGATGAAGACTGGAGCTTACAACCCTGGAGTTGGAAAACTTTTGAACCAAATTCTATCAAAGGCAGGATTGGAGCAAAAACATACAAAGAAATATTCAAGCTTTTGCTCCGTTTGCGTGCTAACATGATATGGCCGGGAATGCATGGCATAACGACTCCTTTTTATTATGTACCTAAAGCTAAAGAGACTGCAGACTCATGTGGCATCGTAATCGGCACATCACATTGTGAACCCCTAATGCGTAATAATGTAGGAGAATGGGATACTCGCCGCAGAGGAAGCTACAATTATATTACAAATAAAGATTCTGTGCAGGCTTATTGGATAGAGCGGTTAAAAGAGGCTCATCCTTATGAGAATATTTATACTATTGGAATGCGGGGAATCCATGACGGTTCTATGGAAGGTGTTCAGACAATGGAGGAAAAGACCCAAGCATTGCAACAGGTAATTGATGACCAACGTCGTCTGCTTGCCCAATATGTCAATAAGGATGTGACCCGAATTCCTCAAAGCTTTGTACCATACAAAGAAGTTTTGCAAATTATGGAGAATGGGTTACAAGTGCCGGATGATGTAACACTGATGTGGTGTGATGACAACTATGGTTACATGACCCGTTTAAGTGATGCGGAACAACAGAAGAGAAGCGGAGGGGCAGGTGTGTATTATCACTTAAGCTACTGGGGACGTCCGCATGACTATATGTGGCTGTGCACCACGCAACCCGGATTGATTTATAATGAAATGAAACAGGCTTACGACCATCATGCCCGTCGAATTTGGATTGTCAATGTACACGACCTGAAACCAGCGGCTTATGACCTTGAGCTGTTTCTCGATTTAGCTTGGAACATAGACTGTGTTACGCCCGCTACAATAAACAATCATTTGGGTAAGTGGCTCATACGTGAATTCGGGATAGAGGCTGGACAAAAATTACTCCCTGCCATGTTGGAATATTACCGCTTATGTGCCATCAGAAAGCCTGAATTTATGGGATGGACACAAGTAGAACTTGATAAGAAACAATATCCGCGTGGACGTTCGCAAGTTATTGATACGGAGTTTAGCCTCACAGCATTCGGAGGAGAACTGGACCGTTACTTAGAATCTTTCGAAGCTGTAAAGCAAAAGATAGAAGAAGTAGAACCATTGATTGACCCAAAGCGGAAAGACGCTTTTTATTCGCATATCAAATATCAGGTATTTGCGGCATCTGCCATGAGTGTCAAGATGTTGGAAGCGCAACGGGCACGCTCGTATGCCATGGGGCAATGTGATGAGACCTTGTGGGAACGGGAGAACGCCATGTTACGAGCTTGTGCCAACAGTCAAAAAGCGTATCAAGAAATACGGATGTTGACAGATTATTACAATAACCGGCTGGCTAATGGGAAATGGCGCCATTCCATGTGTTACAATCCACGTGACTTATATGTATTCTTTCCACCGACATTACCCGTGGGGCTGACCGACAAAGAGGTAGAAATGTATGCAGACAAGACTTCGCGGCCTGTTGGAAAACATCCTGTCCGCATTGACAAGTGCATAGCCCGCAATGCTTGTGATTATACGGAAGCTACAAACGAAGTGTTTACGATACAAGCATTGGGACATAGCATGAATGCGGTATCATTGCCTAAAGGCGGTTCATTGACTTTTGAATTTGATTGTCCCTGGGAAGGTGAAGCTGTTTTACGCACAGCAGTCATACCGACACAGCCCAATGATAAAGGAGATATCCGTTTCAGTGTCCGGATAGACAATGAAACGCCACAGGAAATCTCATTCCGTGAAACAGGACGTACAAACACGTGGAAACGTAACGTCCTGCGCGGTCAGGCCGTGAAAAAGACACAGCATACCCTGACCAGCGGCAAACATACGCTGACAATTACGGCATTGGACAATCATGTCGTGGTAGACCAATGGATGTTAGACTTCATACCTGAACGCAAATTTTATGTATTTCCTGTAAAATAAACCTAGCAAGCAATCCCTTGCCCTTTTTAAAAAGAGCTTAAACCATAAGAACATGAAAAATATAATCCGTCACATTTGTTTATTTCTATTCTGTCTATGCTTCTTCAGTGCGAAAGCACAACAGACCGAAAGGCTTTACCTTTCAGGAATAGATGCAGACCACACAGTAACTTGGGACTTTTGGTGCTCAGCCGGTATGAAATCAGGAAGCTGGGAAAAGATACAAGTACCTTCATGCTGGGAGCAACAGGGGTTTGGCGGCTATACTTACGGCCGCTATTATATCTATAAAGAACGGGAAAACTATAAACCGTATGATAACTATCGGGAACATGAATTTCATGACGAGTACGGCATTTACCGCCATCGTTTCAGCGTGCCAAAGAAATGGCAAGACAAACAAATCCGTATCGTATTCGAAGGTGTAATGACCGATGCCGATGTCAAAATCAATGGCATTTCGGCAGGTCCTGTACATCAAGGCGGATTTTATCGCTTTTCGTATGATATAACGGAACATTTAATATTTGACGAAGAAAACGCATTAGAAGTCACCGTTCATAAGCAGTCGGCTGACCCATCGGTCAATGCTGCTGAACGCCGCGCAGACTGGTGGCTTTTCGGCGGGATATACCGTCCTGTCTATCTGGAGGCAAAACCCCGGATGCACATAAGCCGGTTTGCTGTAGATGCCCGTGCTGATGGAACTTTACATACCGATATTTTCGCCAAAAATTCGATACACAAATAGGAATCTGTTAGAAACAAGCTATTTATAAGCTTTTCTCAAAGAGTAAGGTAATGACTTGGCAACGGTTGCTAATTCTGTGATATGCGGTGTATTTCCACCTAAAAACTCTCGCCGACTGCAAAAATACAAAAAAAGAGGATAGGAGTGCAAGTCTTATAAAGTTTTTTCTTGCTTTTCATTCGTATATTCCATTTTGGTAGTCCGTGATATATTGCGTAAATGTCTTTCCCGTCTGTTGCTTGAAGAAGCGCATCAGATGGCTGGGGTCGGAAAAGTGGAACTCGTCCGCCAACTGGCTCACGTTGCGGTCGGAGAACAACAGCTCGTTTTTCAATTCCTCCAACAAGCGTTGTTTGAGCAGATGGGTGGCGGACACGCCGAACTGCGCCATTACAGAATTGTTCAGAGTGATACGGCTCACGCGGAGTATATCGGCATATTCCTGAACACGCTGCATGTCGCGGATATGTTTCTCCAACAGGTCTTTGAATTGGAAGGCATAATTGTTCTTCGGCACTTCGACCGGCAGACGGTAAGTTTTGGCGTATGCCCGGTTGATAACCACCAACAGATAGTAAAGCACAGATACGATAAGGTTGTAAGTGTCTGCCACAGGATGCAGCAGCTCCTGTTTTATCTTCCCCAAGAGGCGCATATATTCCGCCAGTTCTTCCGGCGCGGCAAACAGGTACGGTGGCGTGTCGGTCTGATAATAATACAGCAGGCGATAGACGAAGAACTTGTCGGCGATGAACGTGCGCATAAAGTCTTCGCGAAAGATAAGAAAGGTGTAGTCCAGTTCCGCTTCGTCCACGTGCCATTCCTGTTGCTGGTGCGGCGACAGGAGGAGCACCATATCGTCCCGTAACTCTATTTTGCGGAAGTTTAACAGCACATAGCCATTGGCGCGGCGAAAGAAATAGAAACTGAAAAAATCCGTCTTGAACGTCCGGTGCTCGGTCAAGACACCACAGATGTCCTTGCTCTCGCCTGTGTTGATGTAGAAGTCCACGCCGCAACGTGTCTTGCTGAACGGGACGCTGACCAGTCTTTCGGGGTTGGTTATCGTTTTCATCGCTCTTGTTCTTTGCTTTCTGCAAATATACATCATTCTTTTATCAAAATGGCATATATTCCTCTTTTTAAGGCATAGAGGCATCAGGGGAATCTTCCGAACTTTGCACCCGACAAATCATAAAAGCGTAACATTATGAACGAGAAAGCTATTATCCGGTTGGTGCGCAGCGCCACCTTGAAAATCAATTATGCAGGACACACCATCCTTGTTGACCCCGTATTTGCCGACAAAGGAACCCTGCAATCCGCTCTCGGCGTGTATAAAAGTCCGAGGGTGCATCTGGTAATGCCCATCAGCGAAATCACCGAGGGCGTGGATATGGTACTGCTCACACACAACCACATTGACCATTATGAACCGAGCGTGAAACAACATTTGCCGAAAGACATCCCTTTCTACACCCAGCCGCAAGACAAGGAAACCCTCGTGCAAGATGGTTTTACAAATGTAGAAGCAATTGAAAAGAGCAAGACAATAGGCAACCTGACCATCCACCGCACCACGGGTCATCACGGTTTCGGTCAGGTAGGCCAGATGATGGGACCCGTGTCGGGCTATGTGCTGATGGCGGAGGGACTTCCGACCATTTATATAATGGGCGACTGCAAATGGGAACCGTGCATCCTTGAAACCGTGGAAAAATACCGCCCTGATTATATCGTTGTAAACAGCGGCGGTGCGGTGTTCCCCGAATTTTCCAAGACAGACGGCTGCATCATCCCCGACGAACAGGAAGTGATGGCGATGCTCGACACGCTCCCCGCACAAATCAAACTGATAGCCGTACACATGGATGCTATTGACCATTGCCAGACAACACGCGAAATCCTGCGAAACGAAGCCCGCCACCACGGAGTGGATATGAACCGACTGATTATGCCGGGAGATGGGGAGAGCATTACGTTATGAGTGTTTGCATCAAATCGCTGATAAAGAATATGAACATAGTGATAGGCTGCTCAATAGGGTGCAGCTACTGCTATGCCCGTAATAACTGTCGCCGCTTCCATATCACGGACGATTTTTCTGTACCCGAATATATGGGGCGCAAGCTACACATCATCGACACTCCAAAACCTCACGTATGGCTGATGACCGGAATGAGCGACTTCTCCGATTGGAAGCCTGAATGGAACGCGGAGATTTTCGGAAGAATGAAAAGCAATCCGCAACACGCTTATATCTTTCTTACGAAACGTCCGGATAAGGTCTGTTTTTCTACGGATGACGAAAATGTCTGGATGGGCGTGACCGTCACGCGCAGTTCCGAGAAAAAAAGGTTAGAAGATTTGAAAAGAAATATCAAGGCCAAACATTACCACGTCACCTTTGAACCTATCTTTGACGAAATCGGAGAGATAGACTTCGCGGGTATCGATTGGGTTGTCATAGGCACGGAAACGGGACATCGGAAAGGCAAAGTGGATTCCCGTCTCGAATGGGTGCTTCACATTGCCGACCAAGCCAAAGCGCAAGGAATCCCCGTATTTATGAAAGAGGATTTGCTGCTTATAATGGGTGAAGAAAGGATGATTCAGGAACTGCCGGAACAATTTATCAAACGCATACAATGAATACTGAAACAATCAAGGAAATAGACGTACAGAGCGTTATGACCAAATCCGCACTGCCAGTCGGAGGATATTCGGTCAATCCTTACGTGGGATGCCCTCACGCCTGCAAGTATTGCTACGCATCGTTTATGAAACGCTTCACCGGGCATACAGAACCGTGGGGCGCGTTTCTGGACGTGAAGAACTGGAAACCGATAGCCAATCCGCACAAATATGACGGTGAGCGCATCGTGATAGGTTCCGTGACGGACGGTTACAACCCCTATGAGGAACAATTCCGCCGTACCCGCAGGCTGCTCGAAGAACTGCGCGGAAGCAACGCCGAGATTATGGTATGTACGAAGTCCGACCTCGTCCTTCGCGACCTCGACCTGTTGAAACGTTTTCCCAAAGTAACGGTGTCATGGTCGGTCAATACGCTTGACGAGCGGTTTCGTACGGATATGGACAATGCCGTGAGCATAGAACGTCGTCTGAACGCAATGCGTCAGGTCTATGAGGCGGGCATCCGTACCGTGTGTTTCGTATCGCCCATATTCCCCGGAATAACCGATATGAAGGCGATTATCGAGAAAGTGAAAGGATATGCCGATTTGATATGGCTCGAAAACCTGAACCTGCGCGGACAATTCAAAGGAGAGATAATGGCATATATCCGTGAGAAGCATCCCGAACTCTTCCCATTATACGATGAGATTTACAACAAGAAAAGGCTTGATTACTGGCAGGCATTGGAGCAGGACATATCCCAATATGCACAGACGCAAGGATTTCCCTATCGGGTGAACGATTTGCCTTACGGACGCTCGGAAAAAGGAAAGCCTGTCATCGTAAATTATTTCTATCACGAAAAAATCAGGCTCAAAAAATAAGATGTATATAAATTCCCGCTATGGGATGATAGCAAACAGCTTCGGTATGCCCGAAACACAAACTTGCTACCATAAAAACAGAGTTCAGACTTTAAAACAACTCATAAACTTTGGGCAACTCAAAGGACTGCTCGCAGCTTCTTTCGGAAGCAAACGGGGGCGTTCAGGGGGCAACCCCACTGGCTCATTGGGGAGTTTTTAGCATGAGCGTCAGCGGTGCGTGAAGAAAACGCCATAATGAGCTATGGCTTTTGTTCCCAAAAGCCTGCGGCGGTGTCGGTTTTCCCTTGTCGGTCGGCAGAACGGAAGTCCGTCTGGCCAGCCTACGGATGGCGATACTCACCTCCGTTGCTTCCACAGCAGGCTTGATGATGAATGAAAATCCGATGAATTGATGAATGGGCGACTTAACATACTAAAAGTCATAGAGATACATGCTCAACATTCTTTCATCAAACCGCTTGTCAAAAGAAAAGCGATGAGTAAGGCTGTGTCCGTTTTCTCTTTTCATCAGCCATATCCTTTTGTTGAGAGTTTGATGAGGATGTAAACCGCTGTTATTCTTTATGTTTATATATACTTTCATCAATTCATCAAAATAATAAATAGCACTCATGCAAATTACCATGCCGTATTCCGGCAGACTTGCAGGCAAGTCTGAAAGTTTTGAATTATTGAGAAGTGAAGATAACGCATTGATGTTCTGTAATATACGACCTAAACAACCGTTCAACAAACCCGTTCACAAAACATTTGGCGACGAAAAGAAAAATAGCACTTGTCTGTCTTTTCGCAAGCACAGCCTTTCCAACAGGGCGTTGCGTACCCTTGCGGCATTGGGTGTGTTGATACGGAAAGCGATTGCCACGACCATTGGCAGGGCATACGCCTCCGCACAATAGCCGTTGTGCAGCCTGATGCTCCTTTCCACCTCGCAAGGTTGCAGCGCTCCGCTTTTGTACACGGCTCGGATGGCGGCACGGAGTGTCGGGGCGATGACACCGAACAGCGTTACCAATTCCATTTCGCTCATCCACACGTTGGCGGTATCGGACGGTACGGCAACACTGCCGCACCCGTCCATCGTGATTGTTGTCCGTTCCATAGGCTGTGCGTTATAGGACGAAACGTCCGCTTACCTTGCTTTCAAAGGCGGATATGTCGTTTTCAAGTTTAGCGTTGGTCACCTTCGCGTAAATTTGCGTGGTGGTTATGTTCGTATGCCCCAAAATCTTGCTTACGCTCTCTATCGGCATACCGTAATTCAATGCCAAAACAGCGAATGAATGACGGCTTAAGTGGAATGAAACCGGCTTTTCTATCCCGCATTTCTTCGCCACAGCCTTGATACGCTTGTTCACCATGTCAAGCGAGCCGATATTGAAAAGCCGCTTGTCAGTCCTGAACGACTCGTAACGTTTGATAATCTGCATCGGGATGTCCATCAGCTTGATTTGGAACGGTACGCCCGTCTTTTGGCGTTTCGACACAATCCACGGTGTGCCGTTCATTTCCACGATGTTGTCGGTAGTCAGGTTCTTAATGTCCGTGAACGAAATGCCCGTCCAGCACCCGAACAGGAACAAATCCCTTGCCAATGCGAAGTTGGGAATGTCCAGTTTGATTGCGCCCAATGCCCGCATCTCATCCTCCGTGAGAAAGCCACGCTCCTTGTGGTCGGGGTCAACGTGGTACATTGCAAACGGGTTTCTCGGTATCTTGCCGTTGTAGTGCGCCGTGGTGACAATGTGCTTCAACGGTATAGAGTATATCCATACGGACGATTGCGCCAGCCCGACCTCGTTGCGCAGGTACAGGCAGTAGTCACGGATGAAGTCCTCCGTCAGTTCGTTCATCGCCATGTCCGTCCGCTTGTACTGCCGCTTGATGAATTCCGCCACGTATTTGCGGACGGTCAGATACTTTTGGTACGTGCGCTTGGAGCGGTCTTTTCCCACCCGTTTGGCAAACGCCTCGTTCTCCTTGTCAAAGGCTCGCAACAAAGTTTCATACTCCGTTCCGATGCCTTGATAGGCGTTGCGCACCATTTCAGCCGTGACAAACGCCTCACGGTCGGAAAGCCGCTGGTAATGCTTCGTTATCTGTGCCTTGATGTTGTCAAGGGCATAGTTTACCGCCACCGCCTCGCGGCTCTTGCCTTTCGCCCTGTTGCCTTTAGCATCCCACAAATCCTTGGAGATACGCTGCTTGCAACTGAACTGTGCGATAGTCCCGTTGATTGTAACCCGTCCCATGATGGGGACAATTCCATTCTTTTCCTTGCTTCCGTTTACATAGAAGACGGTCTTGAAAGTACTCCTCATAATCCTTGCTTTTTGTTTGGTGCAAAATTAGTTTACGGGAGTTGTAAAGGCAGAATGTAAACCTACGCAGAACGCAGAAATAGAGACCGTTAGTGTTAAATGTGCATCAGGTGTTGGGGAATGATTTGGAAGTGCATCTATTGCTGTAATCCGCCCAAATCCGTTTTTCCGCCCTTATGTCATTCCGTGCCACCCGAAGCCAAACCCTCTGACCGTCAGTGAGAATGCTCAAATTCGCTTTATTCTGCGTTTTATCCTATTATTTTCTTTAAAAACATACAGAAGAATTGCCTGTTAGAGTTTTCATTATTGGCAGCCGATTCGAAAACACTCATAGAAAAACAGGTTTGTAAACTGTCAGAAAAAGAACAACAAACATTAACCACATATTGGCAAAACATCCGGACATGGGACCCTGAACATCCTGACCTTTATCGTCTTAGTCTTAAACTGCTTGACAGCATTGGCACAACCGTTCATGAAACTGCTGACTACATAGGTTTCCGCACGATTGAATTCCGCCCTGCCGACGGCATTTACCTGAATGGGAAACGCCTGCTTGTAAAAGGCACTAACCGCCATTGTTTTGATCCAGAGAAAGGGCGCTCGGTCAGTCCGGCTCTCGACTTGAAAGATGCATTGCTCATTAAGCAAATGAATATGAACGCTGTACGTTCTCATTATCCGCCCGATAAACACTTCTTACACTTATGCGACTCCTTAGGATTGCTTTATGTATACGAATTGTGTGGCTGGCAAAATCATTATAGCGACACCATCGCGGCACGGTTGCTCCCTGAGATGATAACCCGAGATGTAAACCATCCTTGCATTTTCCTTTGGGGAAACGGCAATGAAGGTGGATGGAATACTTCTGCAGACCGCCATTTTGCAGACTATGACCCTCAACACCGGTATGTAATCCATCCTTGGGCAGATTTCAATGGACTGGATACACGACATTACCCAACGGGACAAGACAATGTATACCGTATGGAACACGGGCAAAAGGTATTCATGATGACCGAATTCCTTCATGGACTTTACGACCGTGGTCAAGGAGCTGGTTTAGAAGGATTATGGGCAAAATTCTGTAGCAGCCCACTGTTTGCCGGAGGTTTCTTATGGGCATACGCAGACGAGGCTTTACACCGGACAGATACCGGCGAGATGGATACATACGGACCCAATGCACCAGACGGCATCGTCAGTGCTGACCGTCAGAAAGAAGGCAGCTTTTATACTGTCCGTGAAGTGTGGTCCCCGATTCAGATAAAGCCGTTCCGGGTAAACAGCTCGTTTCAAGGACAATTCCAGGTGACAAATGGTTTTATATTCAGTTCTCTGAATGAAGCGAAAATGAAATGGCGTGTATGGCAAATGCCTCTTCTGGCAGACAAACCTATTTGCCTGGCAGAAGGTGAAGTCAAATTGCCAGCCATTGCACCAAAGGAAACAGGAACAGCCAGCTTTATTTTACCTGAAGTTTTCCAAGAAGGCGATGTGCTGGAATTAGAAGCTTATGGAACAACAGGCGATACCATTTATACAAAAACGTATCCCATCCGCACTCCCCAAGCTTATTTTGCAAAATACCTGGGTCAGGCAAAGAGCAAAGGAGAAAAAACCTGTTATCAGACAATTGAAAATCAGGTGATATTGAAGGCTGAAAAGAGTCATGCTGTATTCAACCGTACAAATGGCATGCTGCTCCGGCTCTTACATAACGGACAAACCATTCCACTTTCTGATGGACCACTTCCTGTAGGAATGAAGGCACAACTGAAATCCTCTGCACTCCGCATGCAAGGTGATACAGCCGTTTATTCCGTGAAATATACTGGAGCTATAGATTCAATCGTTTGGAAAATGACGCCTTCCGGCTTATTAAGTATAGACGCAACCCAACTCAACCACCGGGGAGACTTTTACGATGAAAATGTATATAACTTAGGACTTACGTTTTCTTATCCTGAAAAAGAAATAAGCGGCATGCACTGGCTAGGGCGTGGACCTTATCGGGTGTGGAAAAACCGTATCCGTGGCACTCTCCATGGCATTTGGCAAAAAGCATACAACAATACAGTTACCGGCGAATACCATATACCTGTGGTTTACCCGGAATTCAAAGGCTATCACGGTGATTTCTATTGGGCTGTACTGCAATCTGAAAACATACCTTTGACCATATATACAGAAACTGAAGGACTTTACTTGCGTATATTTACTCCCGAAGAGCCGCGCGACCGCGAAGACCGTGGCATTTCGGTAAAAGAATATCCGGAAGGCGATCTCTCTTTTTTACTGGAGATACCAGCTGTCAGCTCGCAAGGAACAGGCGGTGAGGCTTCTTCTGTAAAAATCAATAAAGGCGATGAAGGTTACCGGATAAAAATCTGGTTTGATTTACGGGAGCAAACAGATACAAGAAAAAACAGATAGATAGACAGAAACAACCCTCACAAAAAGTGCACTCTTTTTGTCCAAAGAAGATAATCCTCTTTTAAAAAGAAGATAGTCCTCTTTTAAATAGAGGATGGTCCTCTTTTAAAAAGAGGATTATCCTCTATTTTTCCCTGATTTCACTAGACACTTTTTTGTTTTATAAACGGAATTAGTAGACACTTCTCGGATAGCCGTACTGTTTCAGCAGTCAGATACTCCGGACACGTAGAACCCGACTCTGTTGTTCGGCTTTGCAATGATATATCTTCACCGATAATGTTTTCGATCTATTTTCCCATTAAAAGTGCGACATATTTTATCTGTTTGTTCATATAACAGAGGCACCTTGTATGCTTCCAGACACGAACGGATATAACGAGCTATTTTTTTCTTATCCAAGTCGTATCCGTCTGCCAACACCACAAGCAATTTCAAAACATTTCCTATAACCGGATGTTGCGCTGCAACGCAGACACAATCCATAATATCGGGCAAAGCAAGGGCTACATTTTCTATTTCAACAGGCGACACCTTGAAACCACCGACATTAATTACGTCATCCGAACGTCCAGACAAATGCAACATTCCATATTCATCGATAAATCCCGTATCATGAGTGTACATCGTCCCTTTGCGCAATATGGAACGGGTAGCCTCAGCATCACCCGCATATCCTGTCATCAATGTTTTCCCTTCGCAAGCCACTGTACCTTCCTCTGTAATAAAGACCCGTGAATGCCTCATCGGTTTCCCTAAACAACCAGCCACACACTTGTCGCTATTGTAATTATGGGTACAGACAATGCCCGTCTCGGTTGACGCATAAGTATTATACAACCTCGTGTGAGGCAACAACCGGCATAATTGTTCCATATCAGCTTGGGCTATTGGCGCAGCCCCTGTTTCAATAAATTCAATCACATCGGCATATTCCGCCAAACACGGTGCGGCAAACGACATTAATATACGTATACTGGCAGGAACCAAAAAAGTGGCGAATCGGGAGTCCGGATAATCAAAAGCAGACAAGAAAGCATTCATATCCTTTATCCCTTCCGTGATATACAGCGTCCCTCCTGCAAGAAAAACCGCCCATACCTTCGAAAGGCTTCCAATATGATTTAAAGGTCCGCTAATGATAAAAACCAAACGAGACGAATAGCCCTGGGCTTCCACCAGATTTTCTGCATTTGCAACAATCGCCTCATGGCTTATCATCACTCCTTTACTCTGCCCGGTTGTTCCTGTAGTAAACAAAATGTCAGCAGTACCTAAAGGCAAAACTTCCGGCTCCACCTGTGTCTCGATTTTCTTAAAACATTCTTCGGGCATGTCTGACTCTACAGGGACAACCACTCCTCCCGCCAGATGGATGGCAGAATAAGTTATAAGGAAATCTGCCGACTGCGTTACACGTACTACGACAGGCTTCCCTCGGCGAAATCCCTGCGACAGCATTTCGTCTTTACGGCACACAATCTGTTTCCATAGCTCTGCATAAGACATTGTCATCCCTCCCCATACAACGGCTGTTTTATCGGGAAACAAGTCAACCGTCTGTTTCAAGTGGTATTCGAATGTATGCATATTCTTTTATTGTTTTTCTTTCAGCTTGCCTTCCACCATCTTCACAATGCTATCCAAATTCTTCAAATTCTTAGGAGTGGCATCACGACGGTCAAGCTGGATACCATAATGTTCAGACAACAGCATCAATAAGGATGTAATGCCCAATGAATCCAGTTCGGTAAAAATAAAATCTGAATCAAAATCCACCAAAGGCAAAGCGTCTTCGAGCAATGTTTTAATCTCTTCTTTCATACAAACATTATATTTTCAGGTAAATGAGTATATTTTTTATATAATTTCTGCAAGGCTGACGGTGCAGGCACCACTACGGAGATTTCGGGTTGTACCAAAGCTGTCATCAGACTGTTTACATTCCACTGATCAGCTTTCTCCCCACGAAGGACTGACTGTGCTTCTTTCCGCAACCCAATGGCAGCGTACAATTCTACTACTAAATGATGATAATAATCAACAGTCTCTATCCGGTAACGTATTTCTTCAAAATGTTCCCGATAATAATGATTTAACCGCTTACAACGCTCCGTATAATCCGAACCAAATGTTGTATCACCCGGTTCAATGCGTTTACCTATCTCTATATAAAACCCTCCTTTATTGGCAAAAGCTTTTCCTAACGGCAATACATGCGCCGCTCCATGGATAAATACAGGCAAAATATCGGCGCCAATCTGTTCTGCCAAAAAGAAAGCGCCTTTATGGAAACGTTGGATATTCCCATCAGCCGAACGCTTGCCTTCCGGAAATACAACAATTGAATACCCTTTCTCAACAAAAGAACGGAAATAATCCAACCTGCCTTCCCATTCTGTATCTGATACCGAAAAAAAATCGGCATAGCGCAACACAACTGCCACCAAGGGATTGTTCCAGACCTTATCATGCGTCACAATCAAAATACGGGGTGACAAAATAAGCAAGCACAGTGTATCCAATAAAGACTGGTGATTGCAGATAATAATGGACCCCTTCCTGAATGTCTCCCCATAAAGATTATTTATATGGGCATACAACCATGGATGGCATCGGATGTCGAATCTGAAAAACCGCCACATGATTTCGTGAAACTTACGGCGTTTCGCTTCTGTTTTCTTACTTAAAGTGAACCAGATAAAACCACGTACGCTTCCATAAACCAATTGAGATACATATACTAAGGTAGAAAGCACCATTACCAGTACACGCACAGGAGTCAACGGCAAATCAATATACGGATTCGAGCGTTTCATTTGCCAGCCATATCAACAGGATTAGAATAAATGCCCAACAGGATATCTGTCAAGGTCTCCATATCACAAGTATCCCCATATCGGTTAAGAAGCGAAAGGTGATGAAGGAAGGTCTCTTTTTGATTCCTTGTATAACGGTCAGCATACTCATTTCTTCCATAACGCAAATCATGGGCTATATAGTTGGTTGCCATCAACCGGTAAGCACTGTGTATGCGCTGGTCTATCAAAGTCGCTACAGACCGATTGAAAACATTCAATGTACAAGCATCAAATTGGGTCAGTTCCTCTTTCTGCAACGGTTTACAAAACTCTAAATGTACCTTTCCTTTAGGCTGGATAAGCCCGGTAAGAATACTATTCATATCCTCACCCGGCTTCTTGACATAACGTCCTATTTGTTGTCTTTCATAAACCTCCAGTGCCTTCAGAATATCACATGGCTCCCATTCATAGCTGATGGCAACCGGAACGATATGCAGTTCGGCTATCGAATCTACTTTATCGCCCGACCGGCTCATGCCCAACATCTTGATAATACCTTGGTCTGTAACATCTTTTCCGTCTTTGGTACGCCCATTACGTTGTGCAATCCATACGGACAAGCCTTTCTGACAAATGGTATGACGAATATACGCACTCAAATGAGACGACGAACGATAAAACGCTTTCATGTCATTACCCGGGCGTTCCACTTTAAACATTTTATTCGCCTTACCAATATCTACAATAAGCTGGTTCTGCATCAAATTAGCACCGAAAGTGATTTCACTCGTTGTAAAACCATTCGTATACAGTATACACTGCATCAAACTGGAATCGAGAACAATATCCCGATGGTTTCCGATAAACAAGTATGCTGTTCCATGAGAAAGATGTTCTACTCCGCTGAACGTAAATTCTGTTATCGACCGCTTAATTACTTGATCAAACAGATAAAACATCACCTGAGACTGAAGCTGCTCGACAGTACGAATCGACTTTATCTTCTCTTTCACAACTGCAATATCCATTTCGGGAAATACATACGATGCCAGTAAAGGAAATACAGCACTGTCTGCTATCCGTTGCATGGCAGCGGGTATTTCATCATCGTTATACGGACGGATATCATCATAATCTTTGCTGTCTGTCATACGCATCATTAATTTTTTTCACAATATGTCCTTTCCCAACAAGACATTCAACGGTCTCTATTGCCGTAAGCGGAACACCGCAAATGCCATGAAGGTTAATATTCTGTCCTGTAAGTAAAAGATTGCGCACCTTAGTAGCTATAGGCAACTGCGATAACATTATGTTCTGACAATCGCGGTTATAACCATACAACGCTCCTTCCTTGGTTCCATAATAGTCACGAATCGTAAGAGGAGTAGAAGCAAAGCAGAACTCTATATCTTCCCGAAGATGCGGACACACTTGCTCCAGTTTATCCAATACACGCTGAAGTGTATATTCTTTCCATTCCTTATAAGCCTGCGGACGCCGACCGGTATATGAATCAGCCCACTTGCTGACAGCATCGAACGGCATCGGACAATTCACCGTCATACGTTCCGCCCATTTTCCCTGCCCAGCAGATGGCGGAGTAAGATACATAAACCCGCTTGGAAAGACAGAAGAATCGTACTCTCCTAACCGCCATACGTAACCATGCTTTTCCTGAAAATAACACGGATGATTGACAAAAGGCTGCCGGGCATCTTTCTTAAACTTAATATACACTGAAAAAGCCGAATACGAATTGGGTATCTCTTGCAAACGGTCACGATAAGACTTTAAAAAGGCTTTCTCGGGCAGCAGTCTCAATAAAGCGCAAGGATGAATATCCGAAATATACCAATCGCCGGCATAAACTTTACCACTTCGGGTAGACACCTGCCGGATAAAATGGTTTTCAACTGTAATATCTACCACAGGATCACCAGCCAGAATCCTTCCGCCCGCATCAACAATGATTGCAGCCAAGGCATCGGCAAATTGCTGACTCCCATCTTCGAACATACTGGACCCGTTAATATACAATACATTTACCAAAGCATGTACAAAAGCCGGAGTATGCCCTGCCACCCCGCCATACATCGGATTCATATAAGCCAATAGTTCGGCAAGGACCGGGTCGGTAATGTAACGGGAAATAAATTCGTCTGCCGGCATTAAGAACTCTTCTGAATGTGCACGCATTCTACTCCCATCGCCGGTACGAAGATAAAACAAATCAACCTCTTCACTCAATGCCCACAAAGCATCCAGATAACGGTATATACCTTCAGCTTGTCCGGGAAAGCGACTGACAAGATACTGACCGAAAGCTTCTTTTCCACGCGGCAATGCATACGTTTCTCCACCTACCCCGAAAGTAACCGAATCAATGCAGTCTATATCTGTATGCCGGATACGAAGCTTATCTAAAATGCCCAAATACGAACAAATCTTATACATATTATCTCCCGGCATAAATCCGCCTAAAATATGCATTCCCGTTTCAAAAATCACACCTTTATGACGAAAACATTGCAAACCTCCGCCAATGATGTTATTTTTTTCCAACAGAGTCACTGTATATCCTTCCTTTGCCAGAAAAGCTCCCGTCATCAGTCCTCCAAAGCCAGCTCCTATAATAAGAACATCTTTACCCATAGCCACCACTTATCGATTGTTCGCCTCTACGATTTGTTCATAAATATATTTCGATGTCAACAACTCACTGCATGTCACCATCGTTCCTACAATAACCCCCAACATACCATGTGAATTGACATTCTGTCCCGTCATGAAAAGATTTGGAATCCGCGTCTTATGAGGCACTCTGCCAGCACTGCCTAATGAAACATTTTTGGCTATGCCGTAAAGAGAACCTCCTTCAGTACCGGTATAGTCACGATATGACAAAGGAGACGAAACATAAAAATGCTTGATATTATCTTTGATACCGGGGAATTGCTTATTTAAGGAGTCAATCAAAAGAAGAGCCCGATGCGAAACAAATTCTTCATAGTCTTTACCGCGCTGTCCGATAAAAGTATGCTCCCACCGCTTCAGTTCCTCGATATGCATATACGACAAGATAATCCCAGCACGAGCAAACTGTTGCATGGGACTCTCGCAAAGATGCATATATAAGTATCCTTTCGGCCAGGTAGAAGCATCATAGCTTTCACAGCCCCAAGGTGTATCTTGATTGTATCCGAAAAAATTATAATTCATATACGGAACAGTATTTTCTTTGAAATGCAAATATACGGAAAATCCGCCAATAGTCTGAGGAATACTGTTAATCCGATTTCGGAATATCGGACGAATCAAATGAGTGTCTCCTAACAATTCCATCGTACGAATGGGATGAGTGGCAGAAATAATATAATCAGCTTTCAAGAATTCACATCCATTGACTTCTACGCCTGTAGCCTTTGTTTCGTCACAGACAATACGTGTCACCTTACTTCGCGTGCGCACCTCTCCCCCATATTTACTGATAACTTCTACTAAAGACTTAGCAACCACATCACTGCCCCCGACAAAACGGAATGAACTCTGATTGTAAAAATTCATGATAAAAGCATGAACCGAAAAAGGAGTTTTATCACGCTCACCCGCATAGAGAGGCAAATCGCCCACCAATACTTTTTGCAATAACGAATCTTCAATGACATGCTCTACCACATCATTGACAGAACGCAACTGATATTTCATATTAATAGCTTCATCTGTCGCACCATATTTCAATGTATGCAAAGAAGAAGAAGCCGAAATACTTTCAACAATATCATAATAGTTTGCCAAATTGTCTTTTTCTGCCGGAAAATAAGAAGCCATCTGCTCTAAAAAAGCCTCTTTGCCATTTGCAAAATTAAAATGTTGCCCTGCAAGTGATACGACATTATAACGGTCTGTATCCAAACGGGATAAAACAATTTTGTCATCAATTTCCAGATAACGCAACATCTTATTCAAGATTTGCCCTTCATCTGCACTGCCGATAAAATGCATCCCTGTCTCAAATTTCACCTTGTCCCTCCAAAAACATTGCAAACACCCTCCGATTTGCGTCCCTTGCTCCAAAACAGTCACATCATAACCATTTTTGGCAAGCATGACGCCTGTCGACAATCCTCCAAGACCGCCACCTATTATAATCACTGTTTTCATAATACCTTCACCTTATATTTATTCTTATACGCCATATATGGAGCCCAATATTCTGAAGTTTCCAGCTTCTTTCGCATTTCAGCATAATGTTCCACATAGAAACGATGCATCATACTCGTAACAACACGAGCAGACATATCTTTTATTGAATCGGAAGTTACTCTTGCACCTATTTCCAGCGTTACACTGCCCTTTCTAAGCATAAAATCATATTTAGGCAACACATCATACAGCCCATGTATAAACAATGGAAGCACATCCAGACCTAATTCTTTTGCCAATACGAAAGCGCCTTTATGGAAATGGCCTATCTCACCATTCGGCGTACGTGTCCCTTCAGGAAATACCACAATGCTATATCCTCTGCGGACAAGATCCTGCAAATAAGGGAAATTCTGATCAAACCCGTTAGATACAGGGCGGAATTCTGCTGTATGAATCACCAATCCATAGTAAGGATTATTCCATACCCAGTCATTGGTCAATACAATCACTTTAGGAGAAAGCTGCATGAGACACATCAAATCTAAATGAGACTGATGATTGCAAATGATGACAGCCGGCTTCTCGAAACTTTCGCCTGCATCATTGATTTGCCTGAACTTCACACCGGGAACATGACGGATTACAAAATGAGATATACGCTGTAACAACCGATGGTAAAAACACTCTCCATTCCAGACCTTTTGCAAAGGACGGTAAATCAGAAAAGTATAAGGTATCAAGATGAAGAACATGCCACATAAAAATACTGAAAAAGAAAAGACCGAAGCAACCAGACGATATAAAGTTACAGGATATTCCCGCAATTTTCCTTTTTTATACGTCAGCCAGCGGAATACCATCGGAGGCAAAGTATAAGCCATAATCACCACCGTTATCATACCTATAATAGTCACTTCGGCCAGCGAACGCATAGCCGGATGCTTACTGAAAATCAATGTTCCGATACCAATAAACATAATGATAGCGGAAAGTGCCACACTACTCTTATAACGTTCCAGCCGACGTTTACCTGTAGTATATTCATACATCAATCCTTCTGTGATAAATATGGTATAGTCGTCACCCTGTCCGAATATGAAAGTCGCAAGGATGATATTCACAATGTTGAACTGTAACCCTAATAACTGCATGATACCTAAAATCCATATCCAACTGACAGCCAAAGGTAAAAAAGCCATAAGACTCAATTCAATACAACCAAACGACAGCCAAAGAAACAAAAATACGACAAACCCACAAACGAAACCTATATAATTAAATGATTCGGACAACACGACAGCCAAATGATTGCTTACATCCAATTGGGAAAAAACAAAACAATCTGCCGGAAGAGCCGAAGCTATTTGTTCCTTAATCTGATCAACGTGCTGTTTCCTGACCTGAACAAAATTGACCACTTTATACCCCTCCTCGTCAGACATAACAAAGCGTTGCCCGATAAGATTAAAAAAAGCTTGTCTGTAAGCAGAATCAGCAGCAATGTCCTGTGATTCCCGAACCATATTTTCAAAAGGAAGAAAAGCTTCACTCGAAAAACCTTCTTCTTCTGCCACCGTTTCAAACTTTTTCATTACAGTTGCTTTACCTTGCCAAAAAGCCTGCCACTTCTGTAAACGTTGTGTACTAAGGCTATCCGACAGCATCATGCCAGCTACACCTATAATGCGATGCACCCCTTCAACCGCAGCAATGCTATCTGTCATCACCTCATTACGCCTCAACGCCAAATCTAAAGTTTTCCCTTCCGCTACTGCATAAAGCACAAACAGGCTGTCACCTTGGCTTTGCATGCTTGACGACAGAAATTTCAAATCTTCACGCTGCTCAGGCAACATATAATTGATATTCTGCATATTCGAATCAAATGAAGTATTCCTGCTGAAATAACCAAACACCAACGTAAGCCCTGCAATCGTCCATAAAGCCAAACGCTTCATCGGCTTGTCTTGAGAAAATCCTAACCGCCCTAGCACCAACAGACGTGAAGGAGTGTCTGTCACCTTATGTGGCTTCAAAAACACAGGCAAACATATCAAAACAAACAGAATTGTACCTATCAGCGTCAAAGAGCCGAACAAGCCCAAATCACGCATAGCCTGTGCATCAAGCAATACCAAACACAAAAAAGCACTGACTGTAGTGATATTCCCCACCAGCAATGGAGGAACCATCTCTTTCAGAGTTTCGCGCATACTGGTTTCGTGCTTCAAATGGTCGATGAAATGTAACGGATAATTGACTGCTATGCCAATAATCACAGAACCTATGCCGATAACAATCAAAGAAATGCCGTCACGCATCAAGGAAAGCACCCCTAAAGCAAAAAGCCATCCCGCAAAAACTGAAATGCCAATGCTTATCAAATCACCCACCCTTCGGAAAGAATAAACCAAGACCAACAAGATAAGCACTACCGACAAACTAACAGCCAACAGGCTGTCCGATTTTATTTGACTGGCATTAGTAACAGCTATCAACGGAGCACCAACGGCAGACACAGACACAGTAGGGCAAACCATACGGACATCAGCCAAACACATATCCAATAACTGTTGCAACCGCTGATTATTACGCGACTCACTGATACCAAAAGGAGATTCAAGCAAAACGATACCCGCTCCATCTTTAAAAAGATAGCCATCCCTTATCTGATAAGCATTGTCCACATTCAATCCCTGCAGCCTGTTCATCACGCCAGAACTTATATGTAACGGATCATAAGGCATGCTTTGTGCCATCATGCTTCCGGTAGGCAACATCAGCATCTGCTTATTGTATTCCATCTGTTCCGATAAATATCCATCCGACTCCATCAATGAATCAAGACGCAGATAATCCCTACTTGTAAGCAACACCGGATAAACTCTCCACACCGTCTGCAACATGTCCATCATAGCTGCCTCATCCATACGCACCTGTAAGTCACGCACTATTTTACTGGAATCACGATTGGCCACCGCTTCTCCAAAAATATCCATAGCTTCCTCCAGAGCAGACACATCCTCCGTGCCCTTGAAAATTACAGCTATTTTATCTTGTCCACCCATCTCATTGAACACTTCCGAATACTTATGTGTCTGCTCATCAAGAGGCATGAATGCCGATATATCTTCATCGTAATGCATCCGAAGAGATAAAACAGCAAACAGCAACAAAATCATACACGTTGCCAAATATGCTATTTTCCGATGTACAACAAGCCAATCGTATATTTTTAAAAACAACTTAGTCATAATAATCTGATTAACTTTAAGGGTAAAGCATATACAACAGCTAAAAAACAAAGAATAGTATTCAACAGGCTGATGCGGGCAAAATCATACACTGGGCGAAAGTGTGAAACACGCTGACCTGCCGGCGGATAATAGACCTTCACACCGATAGGAACAATAGAAATACCCTGCCATGCAGCATAAACCAACATTTCCAGTTCTGCTTCATAGCGAGAAGTCAGCCACCACAATTTGCCCATTTTCCGTAAAGGATATAAACGATATCCGGTCTGTGTATCCGGCAAATCAATTCCCGTTTGCAATTTAAACCAAAAGTTTGAAAATTTGTTGGCAAAAGTGTTAGCAGCAGGCATATTCTTTTCGGTTAAATTACGGCTGCCCACAATCATGCTATCAGGATGCTGACGGATAGCCTTGACAAAAGCAGGTATGTCACTAGCAAAATGCTGTCCATCGGCATCTATTGTTATCGCATAATCAAAGCCTAAGGCACATGCCTTGCTGAAACCGGCCTTCAATGCATAACCTTTTCCCCTATTCCGGCCATAATCGACCACTATCACACCTGTATCCGCTAATAACGAAGGTGTTTCATCGGTACATCCGTCGTTCACTACAATAATATCAGAAGTATACCGTTTTACATCTGCTATAACCCGGCATATCGTACCTGCATTATTATATGTTGGAATTATCACGCACCACATGGTATGTCATTGACATTTTAGAAAATAACTGTTCATCCCGCTGAAATACAACGGTAACTTTACATACATCGTCATTGTCGGTTATTTTCAAAAAGCCGACAGTCAACTCGGTCACTTCTTCCGGTGAAATGACCGACATATATTTTACGTTCCTTATATCTGTCAAATACACTTCCTTGCCAAGAAACGAAGAAAGCACTTCAGTAACTATTTGAATTTGACACACGCCCGGTGTAATAGGTCGCCCCGGAAAATGGGCTTTATAAATTGCATGATTAGGGTTAAGACGTATACTTACAGCAAGCCCTTCCCCTTTCAATTCCTCTTTTATGATATAAAAGAAACTATTCTGTAACATCTTCTTTAATTGGTTGTAAACTATATATAATTTTAAACCGTTTATTCGACAAAATCATACTTCCATCGTCTCTAAGCAACAAATGACGATGTCTTGGCATTTTTTTATCCGGATTAAACAATAAAGACATATCTTTAGCTATAACCCTACGTATGTACCACTTATCCAACGGTCCCATAACATTTACCAGTTTCACTTTATCTTTATCAGCCCGATAAACGGCATCAAATGCTTTAATGCCAAATTGATTCATTACACTCATCGCTCCGTCCTCACCTTCCATCCGGATAACACAAATACCCGTCAGATGTCCTTTTTTCGGCAAAGTAATGTCAATATCATAATATCGCAGTTCTTGAGCTTCAACACATAATACACCTAAGACAAAGAAACAACAAGCCAGCCATAGCCCTTTCCCTATTCTTTTCACTGTTTTATTCAATTGTAAAAACGGCATCCGATATTGTTACATTTTTTGCTATATTACTCAATGTTATCCGAGTGACATCCCCTCCCTTTTCTATCAGTTCAACGGTGGTAACCATCTGAAGTTTAGGATCAATATATAATTGAACTCGATCAAAAAACTGCATCAGTTCCCTCTGCTTAGGAGTTAGACGCGCCATCCATTTCTCTCCAACCGTATACATCACTACACTAAAGTCTTCTGTATCCGAAAGGCTTCTGCCAGTCACACTATTCATCATAATCCGCGCTATCTGCTGAAACAGCCTGCTGGATTTAACAGAAACAATATCTGTCTTCCCTCCAGACTTCATCATCACTTTGTCATCGTTTAAGATAAACGTATAAGTATAGGGAGAAACATATTCCCAACGCAACAGTGTTCCACCTTTATAATACATCTTCCCTTGAGATACCATTGCGGTTTTCAACAAAGACAACTGCTTAACTTGACGGAAATCGCACTGCAAAGTTGTCATCTTGCCAGCAGCCATACATACCTGTTCAATCATTTTTTTACTTTCGTCTGCACTTACAGCCTGCTGAGCCGAAGCTGCAAGAGAAAACCATGCCAATAACACAAGAAATAAAAGTTTCATATCCAACATTCATTTAAGTATCAACATACAACCACACACAATCAATGCACAACCAATCCACCGGTGTAACGGAACCGTTTCATGGAAAAACAAGATGGCAGAAAACATGGCAATGACATAACTCAAACTTATCATTGGATAAGCCATGCTGAAAGGGAAGTTTTTCAGAATATACATCCATAACAAAGACCCTGCACCATAACATAGCCCACAAGCAGCAAATTGCCAATTGCCCAACAATGACCACCAAAACTCACGGTACCAGCCAAACGGTAACATTTTCTGTAACGCAAATTTCAACAATACCTGTCCCGATGACAACAAGATGCATTGAAGAAGTGAGTATGGTAAAAGTTTCCACATAATCGTTATTGTTTTCTTATTACCATTGCGACAGAAGTAACTCCCACCGGAACATCTTTCCCAGTCAGACGGAAAATCATATCATGCAAAATGGGAGTCACTTCATTATGATAACCTATTAAGGCATTTTCAATTTTACCTTGTTGCATCAACATCTCGACATCATTCATACAGCGTTCCAATACCTCCTGCTCACCTAACTGCGTATAAGTAATATTATATCCATGACAATGTGTATGGATTGCCAAAGAACCAGCTAACGTATTATGTGTGCTCTGCATGAACAATGTAGGACTTAATCCATACTCCCCTTCACGGCAAAGTTGCAAAAGAAATTTCTCACTATTTTCCAGCATACCATACGAAGTACCGATTACTATAGCATCCGGAGATTCGATACCCGCCTCCCGCAAAGCAGAAAGCGAAGTAATAAAAGCCGCCTTCTGCAATTTACACAACCGACGGGCCTCCATCGGTTTCATAAAATCCTTGATATCACCTAAAGACGAATCAGGCGTAGATCGGACAAGCGAAACAACAGCTGTCGAAACCGTATCGGCACAATCGGTTTTCTCTTCCACATGACAGGCACCGACACGTGAAAGAATCAAAGAAGAATCATTGCCTCCAAAACCAAAACTATTGCACATTACATGATTCAATGAGACGTGATTTTCTCCCAGACTTGGGATTATGCCTTCAGACATGGGATTTTTCCAACCCAAATTTGCCGGAATAAAACCATCTTGTAAAGCCAATAAACAAATCACCATTTCAATAGCGCCCGAAGCAGATGTCGTATGTCCTGTAAACGATTTTGTACTGGAAACCCAAGGCAATGCTTCGCCGAACACACGCTTCAATGCCCTACTTTCACTCAAGTCATTGTTAGGTGTGCCAGTACCATGCGCATTTATATAATCTATTTCATGAGGCTCTATCCCTGCACTTTCCAATGCTTTTTGCATCGCAAGATAAGCTCCTTCGCCATTAGCTGATGATGCTGTCTGATGGAAAGCATCGCATCTGTTTCCATATCCTGATAAAACTGCCAAAGGTTTTCCCCCTCGTCGATTTATCGAAACAGCACTTTCCATTACCATAAAGGCAGCCCCTTCACCCAGATTCAATCCTCGCCGCGTATCGTCGAACGGACGGCAACGTTCTGTATCCAAAATCATCAACGAGTTAAACCCGTTCAAATGAAACAGACTGAGCGCCTCACTTCCTCCTGCGATTACCACATCCGCCCTCCCTGTCTGTATCAGTTCGGCACCTACAATCAATGCATTTGCAGCAGACGAACACGCTGTAGATATAGTCGCCGTATGCTGTAAAGGAATCTTCCAATAATCAGCCATCAATCCTGTAGTAGAACCTGTATCGTGCGAACGCAATAAAGGTAAATAAGTATCGTTTTCCAACATATCCCCAAAATGTTGCTCTGTACGATCCATACCTCCCACGGTAGTCCCACACAGCAGATAAGCATCTTCGGCCGATACGCCAGACTGCTCCAATGCCTCGCGGATTGCCACAAGTCCTAAAAGAGCCGTACGGTTATAAAGAGCATCAGCCGGAAGTCCCAGCATCGCCAGCAATTCGTCATCAGACAATTTCACTTCGCCACACGGCAATTCCCGATGGACGGATAGCAACCGATGCAGTTCTCTTATACCCGACCGGCCATCCAATAACGCTTTTTTCACCTCATTCTTATTATTTCCTATAGCCGAAATGATACCCGCACCCGTTATATACACAGTTCTGTCCATTCAATTCCTTTTTAAAATCACTTTGTACGATGAAGAGTGATGTATTCTGCCATCGTATGTATCGATTTAAAAATAGCTTTTCCTTGTGAAGGATCGCTAAGTTTTATACCGTAATTCTTTTCCAGCAACACAATCAGTTCGAGCGCATCTATCGAATCCAGACCAAGTCCATCGCCAAACAAAGGTGCATCATTGTCAATGTCCTCACTCGTAATATCTTCAAGGTTCAATACCTCTATTATTTGCTGTTTAAGTGTTTGAATCAGTTCTTCCATAATCTTTTTTTAATATATATAAAGTCGCTTCAAAATGTTCTGTATTCTCAATTTCAATCCATCCGCCTATCACGCTGTCCGTATCCGTATCGGCAAAAGCCTGAGCCATCAGTTGACGCACTTGCCGAGGGTTATCCTGCAACACGTAATTGGTTTCACCATGATAATGATTACGTATGGCTATTTCGCCTGTCAGTATATTGGGCAAAGTATATATGAATGCAGAAGGGCTTGGATAATATTCATCCGGATAGCGGATAGTGTTCTGATATGCCCTGTCGGCACACAGTGAAGCACTACGCCCTACTATAATCACCGCACGGTCTGCTCTGCCTACAAACCTTGTCACACCTTCGGTTTCAGCTTCGGATTCCAACAACAATTCCGATGCTATAAATCCCAATTTACATAAAGGATCCATCTTATAATATTTCGGATAATTCCTCACGTACTTTTGATACAACTCTTTCAGCATATCCATGCCACATCCTTCAGTTTCTATCCTTTCCCCGTCAACAACAGCTTCATGTTCCGTTACATGCACTGTATGAGTTATTGTATAGGCAATAAAAGAACCAGCCTTCTCTGTACATGCGTTTTCACCAGTCCAAGATAACGATTGCAAATCCTGATGGCAACTATTGCATGCACCGACCGGAACATTCGAGCTGAAAGCATCACCCGACTGCCTTTTTCTTTTCCCAAAATATATCGCTGCATTACATCCGCCAAAGCCAGACATCATCTTTAAAAATGAAATTCCTACAGCTTTACGGTGGACATGAGATAAATTGACATTACGACTTACCCCCAAATTTTCAAAACCTTTTGTCGCCAATACAATATGATCGTCCAACGCTTCCATTGAGATAAGGGTTTCAAGCACTCCCGAAGCTCCTAACGTATGACCAAAATAACCTTTTAATCCGTTAGCCGGAAGCCTATCTAATCCCGCCCGAGAAAGAGCAACAGCCTCCATTTCGTCATTGAATAAAGTAGCCGTACCATGAACGTTAACAAATGCCAAGTCGGACAATGCCTGCCTGTCAAGCACACTTTTCAGTGAACGAAAAGCCCCTTCGGCAGTCTTAGAGGGACTCGAAACATGAAATGCATCATTCCGGCTTGCACAACTAAGAATCTGCCATGCTTCCGACACTTCGGACACGGCTTCTGTTCTTGCATACACAATACATGCAGCTGCTTCTCCCAAATTCAACCCTGTACGTTCTTCATCAAACGGCCGGCATAAATTATCCGATAAAGCCTTGAGCGACTGAAAACCACTCACAATAAAAGGAGACAATACATCTGCACCAATTACAACTGCATAACTACAATATCCAGCTTCCAACATACGGAGAGCTGCCATTTGGGCACTCAATCCGGAAATACAGGCATTACATACCACCAAAGGTTCATTGGGATTATGAAACCAACCTGTTATTTGACGGGCTGCTTCCGTCAGCAAAACACGGCAAGAAGAATAAGACTCATGACATTTTTCATCCAACAATCCAACATTCCCCTTCGTTGTAGCAATGATAAAACATACACGTTTATCATCAGGACGGACACCTGTCCCCTGCAACGCACGGGCTGCTGCCAAAATCGCCATCCGTTCAAACTTTGTATAAGTTTCATCAATTCCTTCCGCAAGGCAAGCATCGGCCAAAACAGAGTCATCCATCATAGAAGCTACAAACGGTTCAGGCAATCCCCATTTCCCGACATACGTACAGAGTCGGGTCTCGCCTGCCTTTACACACTCGTAATTGGCACGTGTGCCCATTGCGAGCGGAGATACTATGTAGTCTGACAATTTGACAACCATCACTCAAGCCATTGTTTTTTCCATGCCTCGTAAAACGGAGGATTGTACCACACCAACTGATAGTCTGTATCAGTAAAAACCTGTACCGAATGCCCGGTAGCAATCAAACCATTGTCTTCCGAATCATGAATTTCATAATCGAATACAATCTTAGCTGCATCTGTCGGACAATATTTAATTGTTATTACCGGATGCATACCGTAAACCAACGGCCTCTTATACTGAAAATTCAACTCTACCAATGGAGCGAAGTAGCCATTCCGGAATATTTTCATATATCCCAAATCGTACTTCTTTCCGAACGCTTCACGTGCATCTTCAAAATACAGCGAATAAGACCCATGCCAAACGACATTCATTGAATCTACTTCACTAAAACGTATATCAAATGCTATGCTTTCTGCAAGTTCCTTCATTGTATGGCTATTTTCATTTCTGCTGTTGCAATAACCTCGTCTCCGATACGGGTTTCCGCATCTACTAAAGTCATGCCAAATACTTCTTCCTTCACGTATATCACAGTATCAAGCGTTTCGCCTACTATCGGCATCCGCGACAGATGAAAACGACTGACAGCTCCGATAAAACCAATCTTTACGGGCAAACCGCTTATAAGGTTATAATATCCAAGGCGTGCCGCACACGTTTGTGCCATATTCTCAATCACTCCTGTAGCCAACATTTTACCATCAGAGGCAAAAAGCGTATCCTGACAGACCGTAAAACAGGTACGAGTCTGCTCTTTATCGTAATACGTCAATCTATCTATCATAATAAACGGATAGCGTTGCGGCAAAATATCTTGTGGCTTTATGTCCAAAAATCGTAAAAATTGAACCATTGTGTCGGATATTGTTTGATTATTTTCTCTAACTCCATAACAAAACTTCGGCAAAGTGCCTCCTTATCTGTCCCATATAACTTCCGTACATATATTTTATATGATTTCATGCCTGTTTTCATCACAAAAACAGACAATACCGGAATTCTGCGTTGCACAGCTATGGCAAAAGGTCCGAGGGGAAACTTAGCCGCCTCACCCAGAAACTGACATGTTATGCTACGAGGCGAACCAAAAATACGATCACCCGGCATACTGACAATATTACCATCCCGCAGTGCATTGTTAAGCATAAAGACATGCGACATATCTTGGCAAACTGGCACCATCTGCACACCATGCCCCGCAAACATCCGCATACGTGACGACATTACCGTCTCTGTTTCGCCGGCAAAGACCAATGCATAGAAAGTCTTATGCCGAGGCTTTAAAGAATAACCTGCCAACTCATAATTGCCAATATGCGAACTAAGTTGCAGAAATCCTTCTTTTCCAGCTTCCAGCTCATCAAAAATCTCTTGTCCTTCTACCTCAAAACGGAACTTATGACCGGCATAAGCCGCAAAACGGTCAACAATGATTTGCCCAAAACGAAAATGATTGAAATAGACATAAACAAATGACTTCCATGGAGACATCGCAAACCGATACCGATAGAACCTATAACTTGCCAAGTATCCTTTGTGTCTGAAAAGCATATAGAAAGGAACCATCCACCCCATACACCAATAAGGCACAAATAAAGATGTATAACGAAACCATCGGATAAGCGCATGCTGCATCCATCGAGTCCCTCCTGTAGTACCGGTCCAACCCGTATGTTCCAATTCCACCATTACTTGTTATAGCAACGATCAATTATTAACTTTTCGTTCTATATAATCGCAAAACTTACTGAATGTATCTACATCCTGCATTTCTTCCGGCTTGATTTTAAAACCGAAGTTTTTGTCAACGATAACCACAATATCCACAAAATCGAGCGAATCTATGCCCATATCATCCTTCAATTTTGCATCAGGAGTGATTTTATCTTCTTCTATCTCGAGATCATCGATTAGAAAATTACGTACTTTTTCTTCTATTTCCGTTCTTGTCATAATCATAAATTTATTTAAGTTTACAAACTAAAATACTATGTCCATGCCCTAAACCATCATATATATGATCTATGCAAAGACCTGCAGCGCCGATGCATGATTCCAAATCTTCTGTATGATACATTTTACTATTCCCATTCGCCAAAGCCGCAAAATACAGAGAAGTCATCGTAAGAGCCAACGCCGCAGGTTCATACCTCTGCCGGTCCCATAGAGTTTCCATAATGTACAGCCTTGTATCGGTTGTCATTACCTCACGAACTCTCTTCAGAATACTCACGATTTCTGCCATACTGAAACAGTCCAAAAACTGGCTCATCCAAACAGCGTCCACCTGCTTTTCCTTCGGGAAATGTTGAGCCTCATCCAGCAGATTGATACCATAACCATGAATGCGGTCCGCTCCCGGCTTACCTTCAATCTGCTTTAGCATCATTGCTATCTGTTGCGGAAGGTCTAATACAGTAACCTCCACCTGTCTGTCGTAACCGACACAACGCAACGCCCACTTGCCTGTATTGCCACCCACATCAAGTAACGTACGAGGTTTACAAGCTTCAAACACAATCTTCAAAGCCTCCTCAAAGGAATGATCACTATAAAAATGGTCAAAAGCGAACCACGATTTCTGCACTTCTTCTGGCAAAGCAGACAAACCTTCATAAATGGTCGCCCAATCTCCGAAATGACGAAGCCCCTCCGGACTGCCTTGAATAAAGGATTCTTCCAAACGGAACCAACCTTCATAATTGACATCATGATTAAAACAGATATCAACACGGGTAGCAGGATCTACCAGCAAGAACCATCCTGTTTTAGCAAGCTTATAACGTCCTGTCTGTTCGTCTATCAGCACAGTTCCGATACAAAGAGAAGCTTCAAGCAAGCATTTCACGGCATAATCACTAAGTCCGCTCAGACGGCAGATGTCTGCACGCTCTAACCCGTCGTCATGATTGCGCAGCATCTCCAGTATCCCATATTTCAACATGATACGTGTCGCCTGAAAGATTGCCGGTCCCCATGCGATAAATTGTGCACGAAGCTGTGCTTCATGAGCCGAAAGGCGGTCGGCTGTATAGGCTTTATGAAGGGCAGGTGAAAGTTTCATCATTCTACAACTTCAAGAAGTCCATCAGCAAGATAACGGTACACACTAATGGCACGTGCTTTGAATACCGGCGCCAATAAGCCTTTCACCTTTTTAAATTCAAATTCACACACCACTTTATTCGTATTCTTTTCAACGAGTTGCATGGTTCCGTTTATCAAAGCTCCTCCAGCTTTCCGGTGAAATCCCCATATCATGCCTCCTGCATTACCTACATTCATCGATGAAACATAAACTTTCAATGTATATTCAGCGTCTACATCCGCTTCTGCCATTGTCAGTTTCGTATCCGCTTTCCTCTTTTCGTTAAAGTAAGTAATGAAACTTGCATGTCCGCGGTCAACATCTGCCACAAACTTTTCATACTTTTCAAGGCTTTGTGCACCATAGTAAACATCAGCCGGCTCGTCTTTCCCGTCAATAATCGTCCGATGGTCATCGATAAGTACATTAGCCACTACCTCTTGCTTAAAGACAGAGATATCGCCGCTAACCAATTTCACCGGATCAGCCGCATGAAGCATGGAAATGCTCCATAAAAAGACAAAAAACAATACAATTCTGTTCATAACGCTTATTTCTTTAGATATGTTATCATTCTTTCTCATGCACAGCTTTTATCACAAGAGCACTATTCGTTCCTCCAAAACCAAAACTGTTGCTTAATACTGTTTCTAAAGGTGTATCCACGGTCGTGGTAGCCAGTTTCAATGATTGTGCATATTCATCGGGATGTTCCAAGTTGATGTTAGGCGCTACAAAATGGTTCTGCATCATGATGATAGAGTAAACTATCTCGCTTGCACCTGCCATCCAACATTCATGTCCTGTCATCGATTTAGTAGAACTGATCCATGCATGTTTGCCTGCAAACAGACGCGTCAACGCCTTTGCTTCATACATATCCCCTTGAGGAGTAGAAGTGGCATGTGCATTGATATAATCAATATCATCCGGAGTCAAACCGGCATCCTTCAACGCACGCGACATTGCTATCACACATCCCTCGTCACTAGGCTGTGATATACCTCCGCCATTACTCGAAAATCCATAGCCTACTACTTCACATAATATTTTAGCGCCGCGTGCCTTAGCATGTTCATAATCCTCCAGCACAAGCGCAGCGGCACCTCCGCTCGGAATAAGTCCGTCACGGTCTTTATCAAACGGACGACTGGCCTTTGCCGGTTCATCCATACGGACAGAAAAAGCCCTCAGGGCATCAAACGATGCCATCGAATAATAATTGGTCTCTTGAGCCCCTCCACACAATATTACATCTTGCAGTCCTTGTTTAATCAGCATATATCCTAACCCTATCGAATGGCTTCCGCTGGCACAAGCTGCGCTGACCGTAAAGTTAACGCCCCTAAGATGAAATATCGTACACAGGTTCATATTAACTGTAGAATTCATCGACTGAAAGACCAGACCGTAACCCAACATCTCCGTATCATGCTTCTCGTCCATGATTCTTGCCGACTCTACCACAGGCTTGGCAGACGAATCATTGCCAAAAATGCAGCCCACCTCATTCTGTATCAGATAATTATCGTCTATCTGCGCCATAAGGAATGCCTGCCGGCTTGCCATATAGGCAAACTCAGCTTCTTCCGACATGCCTGCACGTGTATGCCGATCAAGGTCTTTACGTGTTATTACCGGTTTCTCTACCATCCCCATCAGTCCCGAACGATAACCATAAGCTATACGCTCTTTATCCAGACCGATACCCGATTTCCCGTTGTAGAGCGAATCTTTTACCGTTTCAATATCTGTTCCCAAGCATGACCATATTCCCATGCCTGTTATCACCACTCTTCTATCCATCAGCCTTTCTCAGTTTATGTATACAGACCTCCATTTATCGAGATAACCTCACCCGTGATATAGGCAGCTTCGTCAGACAACAGAAATCCGACAAGGGCAGCCACCTCTTCAGGCTTGCCGAAACGGCGCATAGGTATCATCTCTTTCAACTGGTCTTCCGGAAGGTCTTTAGTCATATCGGTCTCTATAAATCCCGGAGCAACGGCATTTACGGTTACATTACGCACTGCCACTTCCTGAGCCAACGCCTTGGTTGCGCCGATAAGGGCTGCCTTGGCTGCACTGTAATTGGTCTGCCCCGGCATTCCCTTCAAGCCGGAAAGCGATGCCATGTTGACAATCCGTCCGCCATGTTTACGCATCATCATCCCCGGAAGCAGATGCTGAGTGACGTAAAAGAAACCATTCAGGCTGATATCAAGCACCCGATGCCAGTCTTGTTCCGGCATCATAAACATCATATTGTCTCTACGGATACCGGCATTATTTACCAAGTAAGCGATGTAATCATCCGGATGCTGTTCTTCCCAGCGGGCAAGCGCGGCATCAACCTCATCTTTTACACTTACATCGAACGGCATCAGTTCAGCACTCACACCTGCCTCCTCTACCAATGATTTCACTTCTTCGGCAGCTTCCCGGTTATGCTGAAAATTTATAATGACAGGAATCCCCATCTTAGCGAGCTTTAAACAAACAGCCCGTCCCAATCCACGGGAACCTCCCGTTACAAGCGCGTATTTCATAACTGTTAATCATTTATCATTATTTTCTAAAAGGCTCGAAATCTGCCCTAAACCTACTCATACAGCATATACAGCCATATAAGAACCTGAAGCGACGGAGGAAAGTAAAAACATTTTCATAAATGCCTCCAAAGCTCGTGCGCAAAGATATAAAATAAAAGTTTAAGAGAAGCAGAAGAAAACAGATTTTTACAAAACCAGCTAAGAGCCTGTTTAAGTTTGCCTCAAGAATAATCTTATGGCTGCCATGAAGCCTTTCTCTTTGAGAACACTGACAACCATTTGATAGCATATCTGAAAAAAGAAGATAATCCTCTTTTAAAAAGAAGATGGTCCTCTTTTAAAAAGAAGACTATCCTCTTTGGCAAAGAGGATAATCCTCTCTGAAAACAAATTCTCTTTGGCAAAAAGGGACTGTTTTTCCCGACTGAAAGAAGAAATTTGCATTTTCAGCATAAAAAAGTCGGCAATTCTTTTGCTGATATAAAAAAAAGCTCTACCTTTGCACCCGTTATCGAAAGACAACGATACACAATCGGAATGTAGCGCAGTTGGTAGCGCACTACGTTCGGGACGTAGGGGTCGGGCGTTCGAGTCGCCTCATTCCGACAGAACGATGAGAGAAGCAATTCTTTCATCGTTTTTTTCTTTTTGAACACAGAGACACAGAGTCACAGAGAATCATGAAGCTCTGTGTCTTTGTGTTTCTGTGTTTAATTTTTTAAGACTGTTCCGGCAATTCCACCACTCCGAGTTTCTTCTTTCCGTTCATCTTTGCCACCAAAGGTTTGTCGAAATGCACCCAGCGGATGAATTTCGTTTCTTCTACGGCAGGCATACTATTGAGCAAAGCCTCGTTGAAGATGCCGTCGCCACAATAAGCATTGATAGTGAAATAGCCGACTCCAAACGAAGTCAGGTTCTGAAAGAAGTGCGTGCCTTGGCTGGGGTCTACCCGATAATTGGTCAATCCGGCCTCTACAATGACACGGGCAGCGGATATGTTCGGCCATTTCACCGGAATGCCCAACCACGTATCACTGCTTCCCCATCTGCCCGGACCTACCAGCACATAGTGCTTGCCTTCGTCAAGGAAACGTTTGTTCAGTTTTTCGATGTCATAAGCTATCAACTGATTGTTCGATGCCGTATAGCCTTCGGTCTTTACATAAATCACGTCCTGCATGTCATCCATCACTCCCTGTCCCAACGCATTCCCGCTCTTGAGCAACAGACGGTCTTCGGGGATTGCTTCCAGGTCTTCATCCAAATCGGCTTTCAGATCTACCATCGGACGGATTTGTAGCAAATAGAACGTGCCGGTCTTCTCCTGTGCATTCAGATTGACCGCAAATTCGATTTCCACCGGGCGGCGCATCTCGCCTTGCCCATATTTCTGTACCAACTGAAGAATGCGTGCCAACGGGAAAACATCATGCTGCAAGATATTGGCAAAGGTAATGACCTTGCGCCCGCCCGGATAGATACCGTCGCGTATCACCATGTCATACGGGTCGTAGGTAGAAGCGATATAAGTAAGCGAACCGTCTGCCTCAGCGTCTTTCACCGACAGCTTCAAGAGGTTGAACCCATCATCAAGCGAAAAGTTGTGCCCCATATTCTTCAGGTCGAGCGCATAGAAACGAGTCTGCGTTTCGCGTAAAGCCATTTCCATTTCACTGGTCTGTAACACCTTGTCGGGATGATACGGACACACCCGCAATGTCAGTCCGCCATCGACAATGTATTTACCCAATCCCAATGCCAAGCTGACCGTACCCTCTTCCGCCAGTTCATCATTGATGGGATAATAGTTGACCGAACGCGCCACTCCTGAAATGGCTGGATAATAACGGTCGCCATATTGAGTTCCGACCACTTCCTGCAAGATAACCGCCATCTTTTCCTCGTCAATCACATTGCTGGTAGCCTGCATATAAGCCTTGCTGTCCTTATAGAATACCGAAGCATAAACCCCCTTGATGGCATCGCTCAACATCCGGAGGCGTTCATACTTGTCATCGAGATAAGGAATCATATACGTAGAATAAATGCCGGCAAAGGGCTGGTAATGCGAATCTTCCAGCAAGCTGGACGAACGGATGGCTATCGGGGCCTTCACCACATCGAAAAAAGTAAAGAAATCATCCACCAGACTGTCTGGCAGCTTGGCACGCAGGAAAGCACGCAGTATCACTTCATCCTCGGCATCGCTCAAAGCAATCTGATAAAGCTGGTTGGTCTCCATAAACTCGTCGAAGACATCGGTACAGAGCACTACAGTCTTAGGGATGGCAATCGTAGCATTCTCGAATTCTTCAAATTCGACATGACGCTTAATCATGTTGTCGATAAAAGCCAAGCCTCTTCCCTTACCTCCCAACGATCCGTCGCCGATACGCGCAAAATGGGAATAACGGTCGAAACGGTCGCGCTGAAAGACAGCTACGACTCCCTGATTCTTCATCTTACGGTATTTGACAATGGCTTCGAAAATAATCTGCCGGTGCGCGTCAATGTCCTGCAACGATTCCCAAGTTATCTGTTTCAGAAACTCGGCAACGGGAAATATCGCACGTGAATAGAGCCAGCGGGAAACGTGATTGCGGCTGATGTGATACAAAAGCGAATCGGCAGGAATGGAAAAGATGGCATTCTGCAAATCCTTCAGGTTGTGCACACGCGCCACTTCTTCTTTTGTCTTCGGATTGCGGAACACAAAATCACCGAAACCGAAATGCTCGGAAACAGCCTGACGCAAATCAATATTCATTTTCTTGGAGTTCTTGTCGATGAACTGAGCGTGGATATGCTCGGCAAACTCCCGATTGGAAATCTCCGCCGATTGCAATATCAACGGAATAAAGGGACTGCGGCTACGCACTTCAGTCAAAAAGCGGATGCCTGCCTGCGGGTCTATTTTCCCCTCGCGAGGGAAACGGGCATCCGACACGATGCCCAGCGTATGGTTCTGATAACGGGTATACAAGTCGAGCGCTTCTTCGTAAGTACGCGCCAGCACAATTTTAGGACGCCCACGCATACGCAAGGTGCGCTGATGTTCGTTCAGGGCTTCGGTAGCGAACTCCTGACTTTGCTTCAACACGAATTTATATAAATTGGGAAGCACCGACGAATAAAACCGCACGGAATCTTCGACCAACAGAATCATCTGTACGCCCACCTCCTTGATGTCATGCTCCAGGTTCATCTTATCCTCTATCAGCTTGATGATGGACACCAACAGGTCAGTGTTCCCCAGCCAGCAGAATACATATTCGAAGATGCTCAAGTCTTCGTGCTCCATCCGTTCACGGATACCGTGCGAAAACGGAGTCAGCACCACCAATGGAATATGCGGATATTTCTCCTTGATTTGCCGTCCGATATCGAACGTATCGCTATTGTCCGTTCCGGGCATACAAATAACTAGGTCGAAGGTCATGTTATCCAGTTGCTTCCAGGCATCCTCTTCGGTAGACACCTGCGTAAAGCGGGGCGGATAGCGGAGACTCAGGTTCATGTACTCGATGAAGATTTTCTCGTCAATGCGCCCGTCGTCCTCCAGCATGAAAGCATCATACGGATTCGCCACCAGCAGCACGTTGAATATGCGTTTCGTCATCAGATTGACGAACTGTGTGTCTTTGAAATAGAGTTGTTTTAATTTTAACTTATTGAGCATAGCGGTCGGATTTAAGCTTTATTTGTCTAACAAAGAACGGCATTTCTCTTGATTTATGCAACTTATCCGCCCATAATCTTCAATCCGAAGACAGTAAAGCCGAAAGCAGCGTTTAACTTTTTATCACTTTCCGACTTGAAATAACCCCGAAAATATTTTGCCGATTTCCCGAAAACCCTAACTTTGCATACAGAAACATTTCATTTTGTCAGACCTTAAATAAAAGACGTATGAACATCAATCAGATTATGTCATCGCTGGAAGCCAAGCATCCGGGTGAATTAGAGTATTTGCAAGCCGTAAAAGAGGTATTGATTTCTATCGAAGATATTTATAACCAACATCCTGAATTCGAAAAGGTATCGCTTATCGAACGGCTGGTAGAACCCGACCGCATCATCACGTTCCGTGTGCCTTGGGTAGACGACAAAGGAAAAGTGCAGGTCAATCTGGGTTATCGTGTACAGTTCAACAATGCCATCGGCCCCTATAAAGGCGGCATCCGTTTCCATGCTTCGGTCAACCTGTCTATCCTGAAATTCCTGGGATTCGAACAGACATTCAAGAATGCATTGACCACATTGCCTATGGGAGGTGCCAAAGGCGGTTCCGACTTCTCGCCGCGCGGCAAGAGTGAAGCCGAAATCATGCGCTTCTGCCAGGCTTTCATGCTGGAACTTTACCACCACTTAGGTCCTGATATGGACGTGCCTGCCGGCGATATCGGCGTAGGCGGACGCGAAGTAGGATACATGTTCGGCATGTACAAGAAACTGACCCATGAGTTTACCGGAACCTTTACCGGCAAGGGACTGGAGTACGGAGGCTCGCTCATCCGTCCTGAAGCGACCGGCTTCGGCGGATTGTATTTCGTGAAACACATGCTCGACAAGAAAGGCATCGACATCAAAGGCAAGACCATCGCGGTATCCGGATTCGGCAATGTAGCATGGGGAGCCGTAACGAAAGCCAACCAGTTGGGTGCTAAAGTGGTCACACTTTCCGGACCTGACGGATACATCTATGACCCGGACGGAGTAAGCGGTGAGAAAATCGACTATATGCTTGAGTTGCGCGCTTCAGGCAACGATGTAGTGGCACCGTATGCCGAGAAATATCCCAACGCGACTTTCTATCCGGGACGCCGTCCGTGGGAAGTAAAGGTAGACATCGCCCTCCCATGTGCCACCCAAAATGAATTAAATGGCGAAGATGCTTGCAGATTAATAAAAAATTGCGTACTTTGCGTCGGTGAAATCTCCAACATGGGATGTACACCCGAAGCCATCGATGCATTCATTGCCAACAAGATTATGTATGCACCGGGCAAAGCCGTCAATGCAGGCGGTGTAGCCACCTCGGGACTTGAAATGAGCCAGAATGCCATGCATATCAGTTGGACCGCTCAGGAAGTGGACGACAAGTTGCACCAGATTATGCACAACATCCACGAACAATGCGTAAAATACGGCACCGAGCCTGACGGATACATCAATTATGTGAAAGGAGCCAACATCGCTGGCTTCATGAAAGTGGCTCACGCCATGATGGCACAAGGCATAGTATAAAACTAAAAAAGTTGATAACATATCTCGTTTAGTTGTATTTGTATTTTGTATTGTAGCTCGCGCTGCTCGCCTGCGAAGGTAAGCAGCGTTTTTTTATGTCCTGTCCCTTCAAAAAAGCATCCCTAAAGATAGACGAACCGAAATAACGGCGTTATATATACAAAATATACAGTTAGAAAACACCGATGAAACAAATAGCCGTTATCTTATCCGTCCTTCTCTTTGCGCTTGCCGGATGCACGCCGGAAGCTGATGACAATTCTCTTTCTTCCCTTGTCATCATTCTCAATAATCAAACGGAAAACTTAAGCCGCTCTTACGAAGAAAAAGCAACTATGGAAGAAGGCGACATCGTATCTTTTTTCAGCCAAGGAGGCGTAGAAGCCAATAACATCTCCTTAACCTGTCAAGGCAACCGATGGGAACCCGAAACCGATCTGCAATGGAACACATCGGGAGAACCGGCTTCCGTCAGAGCCTATTACCCAGCATTTACTACCGAAAGTCAAGACTATTATAATGCCGACGGACACCTGAAAGATGTATTGCATGCCCGAAAACAAACCGCATACCGCCAGCCCATCATTCTCGGCTTTACCCATCTGTTTGCCAAAGTCACTTTCGAAGCCAATGAAACCCTTCATGCAAAAATGAAAAGCATCAGCTTTACGCCTTCCATCCGGCTGGAAAGCATAAACCCATCCGACGGAACACTCAGTTTGACGGAATCCCCTGCCCCAATCGTCTCCTTCGAAAAGCAAGATAACCGCACTTACACGTTTCTCGTCCCCCCTGTCGACAACCTATCCATTGAAATCCATATCCAAACCACAGAAGGCGAACAGACGCTTACCACCTCTGCCCAGACTTTCGCATCCGGACAGCAATATACCTACCAACTCATTTCGAAGAAAGAAGAAGTGGGCATCTTTACCGCCGAAGATTTCATCGCATTCTCCTACCTTATTAATAATATGACTTACGAAGGACGCACACTGGATGAATTTGGCCGCGAAGAGAATGGAAAAATGACGTATTACCTATGTGCCGACATCTCGTTTACCGAAGAACAAAGCGCACGAGTGCAGCCGATAGGATACAGGAAAGATACCGGTTACGGCAGAGAAAGCATGTCATTCAACAATCATTTTGATGGACAAGGACACACTCTTTCTCAACTCAATATTATAACCCCTAAAAACACATATCATCAAGGTTTATTTGGCTACATCGGTCAGAATGGTGTAGTAAAAAATCTGACACTAAATAATTGTTCCTACTCAAACACAAGTACCAATTCCAAACGATTTTGGATTGGCCTAATCTCAGGGCTTAATGAAGGTACGATAACCAACTGCCATGTAAAATCTGGGAACATTCGAAATGAAAAATCCGGCTACATTGGAGGATTAGTAGGAGTGAATAAAGGAAATATACTGAACAGTTCCGTAGAACATGTGACCATTGAAGGAAGCAACAACTTAACCGTAGGAGGTCTATGTTATGACAATAGCCAATGCGCTATAAATTGTTACATAGCATCGTGCACCTTTCCCCCTTCGTCCATATCCGGAGGTATGTGTTATACAACATCAACCAACTGCAAGCTAATCAATTGTTATACATATAACATTAATTTCAATGAGCACTCTGATGCTAAAGCTACCATTTATAAAGCAAACATTGGAGATAACGTGATAATCGAATCGTGCTATTATGAAGAAAATTCTTCAATTCCTAATTCTGAAGAAATAGGAACATATCATACTTATGATTCCAATTTCAATGTAACGGAAACAGACCTCACTTTAACAGAAGCCTTAAACAACTGGATAGACCAACATCAGGATAAATATAATTTTTCATTCTCCCGTTGGGAAACAGATCCTACAGGCAGGCCTATTTTCACTAAACAGAGCATGGATTTCTAACTGTTGGACAACCTGAAGATTATCAGCATTTGTACTTCTTCTTTCGGCCTTTGCAGACACGAATCATCAAAGGGTGTTCTCCGTTGGAAAGAGTTTTCGACTTGTAACACACAATGTTAGCTGTAACATTCATACGGTTTGCTTGGTTTAACTCTAAGCCTCCATGCGTTAAATTTGAGTAGTTTTAAGGCTATCAAAGACCACAAAAAAAGAGAGCTACATCACTGTAACTCTCTGATTTTCAAGTGGTGCCACCAGGAATCGAACCGGGGACACAAGGATTTTCAGTCCTTTGCTCTACCAACTGAGCTATGGCACCAATTTATCTTTGCAATCTTTTTCCTTAATTGCGCTGCAAAGGTAGGTAAAGTTTTTAATATAGCAAACATTTTCGTGAAAAACTTTTATTTTTAATTGAAATACTTCCTTTTCCCAAATTATTTATCTGAGAAAGAAGAATAATCTCAGAAATTATACTTACCTTTGCAAACACTTATAAAATACCGAAGGGCTTGACTGGATTTGACAGCAAGAGATGTGGTATGTAAGCATGCAGTGCGTCAGTGATTTGCACTATAATCTCAGTTACTGAACAATTATCTGGCAACGAAAACTATGCTCTCGCTGCTTAATCGAAGTACAGTAGATTAGCTTTATTTCCGCCACAGTGGTGGAAACGAGACATCGCTCAAAAGCTCTTGTTCCGAAGCGTTTGGTCAAGCGGTGCAGTAAAATCGGGAATAGTTTCAGCCTTGCCTTGCGGCTGAAGTGAAATTTTAAAGGCTAAGGCGCAAGTGGGTGGCTCTGGTCTTGCTTACGCACGAAAACCGAAGGCAGAGATAAGCATGTAGAAAGCGTATGGCTTCCTTGTTTGGACGAGGGTTCGATTCCCTCCAGGTCCACGGAATGACTTTAAAAGCTGCTGAGTTTTTTCAGTAGCTTTTCTTTTTTATATCTTGATTTAAACATCAAGCCACATTTATCCTTTTGTCTACAATGTTGTATCTTTTTTCTCCTTATAACAGCACACAACTCTATCGAAAACAAAAAAGATTAACTTTGCACAGAAAAACATTTATCAAATGCATAATATGACTATCAAACAATCTATTGCCTGCTTATTGTCTTTTTTATTCCTTACCTGCTTTGCCGTGCAAGGCAAGACGCTTGAAGAAGACTTATATCCTACTCCACAACGTGTGTTCCACATCGCCAGAAGCCTGAACAAGAACGTGGTCTGCTATGATGCAAATATTGAAGAAGGGAAACTGAACATAGACAAGCCGCTGAATGTGTATTGGCTAAACCGGGAAGATCAGAAAGGAAAAACAAACGGTCTGAATTTCATTCAACGGAAAATGGTATATGGCTACAAAGTCGTAACGAAAGGCGATGATACCAGCACGGTTATACTTTCTGCTTATTCTAAACGTGAATTGAAAATTCGCCGGCAAGGGACACATTATGTATGCCAAACGACTATCGACGGCAAACCTGCCATCTTGGAATATATTTACGTAAAAGTGAACGACCGAAACTCGCTGAAAGTAGACTATGTGGAACTTCATGGGGCAACACTCTCTTCCGGGAAGGATGTCGTTGAACAGATACGTTGACTCCTCTTCACTCATCAATAGATAAAAACAAAAAAGGAGTCAAGCCAACGACTTAACTCCTTTCTCTTCAGGTCGGGGCGACTGGATTCGAACCAGCGACCTCGCGCCCCCCAGACGTGTACTCTAACCGGACTGAGCTACGCCCCGATTTCTGTTTTGCGAGTGCAAAAGTACGTATTTACGTGGAATTAGCAAAATATTGGAGCACTTTTTTTCAAGAAAAAATCTTTTCCTGATTCCAGCCACACATAAACGCTTGTATGACAAGATTATAAGGAAGCCCCTTCATTCCCACTTTCCTTTTTAAAGCCTTCACCTATTTTATGAGAAGACAACATAGGTCCATATTATATAAAGACTACCTTGGTTTGCATTACAAGCATTCACCCCATAAACCGTACAATATCTTATAACCTGTTTGCCGGTCAAAGCTATGCAAGACACATCATCATTATATATAGCTTTCCGATTCAAAAATTAGTTTCACCCTGTTTCAAAAAGATGAAACACTTGTTTCAGGTAGGTAAAACAAGTGTTTCACCTATGTAAAACAGTTGTTTCACTTATCTGAAACTTCTGAAACTATTAGAAGCATACAAACATGCATATACCTGTCTGAGTTTGTGAAATCACTTTCGGACGCATATTCCCCAAAAAGACAAGCTGCTTTCTCATTCAAAAACCGAAGCAGCCTGTCTTTCTTTTTTATCCCATGGTTTCCGAATAAAAGTCGAGCATGTCATATATTTCATCCCGACCGGCAGTTTGATTGATATGAATGTCACCTATCTCGCCGATTAAGGTAAAGTTAACCTGCCCCTCGGCACTGTTCTTCTTGTCGTGACACATAAAGGCATACAAGCGTTCATAATCTTCACACGTGAAATCCACACGCCCGTAATTCTCCTTGATGAACTGCAATGTCTGCCGGAGTTTGTCTTTCGGGAATCCCATACGCAAATGAGAAAAATACAGTTCGCACACCATTCCTGCCGCTACCGCATATCCATGCAAGATGGGATGTCCCTTCTCCATAGCCAGACTTTCGAAGGCATGACCTGCCGTATGACCGAAGTTCAACGCTTTGCGGATACCTTTCTCAAACGGGTCTTGCTCCACTACACGTTCTTTCACGGCAATAGACTCCCCTACCAGTTGCTGCAAACGGCTGTAATCCACATGGTCTAAATCAAAACCCACCAATTCACTCCAATGGCGGGTATCGCTGATTAACCCATGCTTCAGCATTTCGGCATATCCCGACAACAGGTTCGCACGGTCGAGCGATTTCAGAAACTCACAATCTATCAATACGCTCTGCGCCGGTGCAAAGGCGCCGATTTCATTCTTCAGACCGTTGAAATTGATGCCGGTCTTGCCTCCCACCGAAGCGTCAACCATTCCCAACAAGGTAGTCGGGATATTAATCATCGTGATTCCCCGCTTGAAAGTAGCGGCGGCAAAGCCTCCCAAATCGGTGACCATACCTCCACCTAAGTTTATCATCAGAGAACGGCGTGTGGCTCCTTTTGTGCTCAGCTGCGTCCATACGTATGCCAATGTTTCCAGATTCTTATGAATATCCTCTACTCCGATGCTTATCTCGACTGCCTCTTTCAGATAAGGGAACTTACCGATAATCGGAAGACAAAACACGTGTGTATGTTCATCTGTCAAGATAAATACCTTGTCATGCTCACTTTTCGTTACGGCTTTCTGCAAATCATTTTCCAACTGACTGCAAATCACCACCTCTTGCGTACTCATAGTCGTTCGTTTATTTTTCGGCAAAAATAGAAAAAAGTTAGCAGCAGAGCGAAGACGTTAACATATATTCAGAATGAAGGATTAAACCTTACCGCACCTTTCCTGTCAAACAAACGAAAAATCAGTTTTAGATACAAACAAGAACAGCAATGAAAACATGGGTTATGGGGTTACTACTGATGTTCGCAGGAACAACCGCCTTTGCACAAGGCAACAGTAGATTTGGTAAAGTTTCAGGAAGTGTCATAGATGCCGGCGACAAGATGCCGGTTATGGAAGCTACGGTACAGGTATTGTCTTTGCCCGACAGCACAATGGTCACAGGGCAATCGACCGACCTCAACGGACGCTTCTCCATCAATGTGCGTCCGGGAAACTATGCGTTGAAAATTTCATTTATCGGCTATTTGTCCGATGTAAGACGCATTTCGATTACAAAAGCGAAACCGAATGTCAACATCGGAACAGTAGAAATGCAGATGGATGCCGTGATGCTGGAAGCGGCTACCGTAGTCGGACAGGCACCCGAAGTGACTGCTGTTGCCGACACCTTAGTATATAACAGTTCGGCTTACCGTGTGCCCGAAGGTTCCGCACTGGAAGAACTGGTGAAAAAGCTTCCAGGCGCCGAAGTGGACGAAAGCGGTAAAATCACCATCAACGGAAAAGAAATCACGAAAATCATGATAGACGGGAAAGAGTTTTTTGCCGATGACCCAAACATCGCCATGAAAAACCTGCCCGTAAACATCATCGATAAGATACGTGCCTACGACAAGCAATCGGATATGGCACGTGTGACCGGTATAGAAGACGGTGAGGAAGAAACCGTGCTCGACCTGAGCGTCAAGCCGGGCATGAACCACGGATTCTTCGGAAACGTAGACGGAGCATACGGCACCGAAGACCGGTACAGCGCGAAACTGCTTGCCAACTATTTCCGCGACAAGAAACAGTTTACCGTCATCGGCTCGGCAAACAACGTAAACGACAACAGCTTTCCGGGCGGCGGAGGCTTCCGGCGGCAAGAGAACGGAATAACAGCCGTCAAGATGCTGGGAGCAAACTTCGCTACCGAAAACGAGAAATTCAAATCGGAAGGAAGCGTGAACTTCAATTACAAGGATGCTGACCAGCGGAGCAAGCAATCATCCGAAACTTTCGTGTCTTCCGAAAGCAGCTCTTTTAAAAATGCATTGGACAACACGCGGAACAAGACGACCAACCTGCGGGCAGACGCTTTTATGGAATGGAGGCCCGATACCATGACCACATTCATCTTCCGTCCGCGCATCCAATATGGGAAAACCGACAACAACAACGGACAGAACTCGTACACCTTCAATCAAGACCCGGTATATTCCACCGACGAACTGTTTAACACCGACGACCTTACCTCGCTGGTGCCCGAAGAGAATATCGTCAACACCGTACTGAAGAACAGCCTGAAGAAGAGCGATGACTTTACAGTGAACGGCATGTTGATTTTCAACCGCCGCTTGAACGACCAAGGACGGAACATCACTTTCCGAGGCAGATACAACTACACCAACAGCAGCAGCGAACAATTCTCCACTTCCGAGACCGAGTATTTCCAACGCACACCGGAAGAACGGATGGAGATATTGAACCGTTATATCAACACCCCGACCAAGAACAACGAGTACAACGTGCGCCTGACCTATAGCGAACCCATCTTCAAAGGCGGTTTCCTGCAGTTCAGCTACAATTTCCAGTACAGCCGTTCTACGACGGACAACAGCACGTATGACATGCCTACCGACTGGACCATCGATGGAAGCACCGCCGACGGAACCCTCAATGCCGACCTGAGCAAGAGCGCCGTCTATAATTATTACAACCATCAGGCAGAGCTTTCTTTCCGGTGGATACGCGAAAAGATGCGTTTCAACATCGGTGTATCGTTCCAGCCTCAACGCTCTACCCTGACCTACTCGCAAGGCGACTACCAGGTAGATACGGTAAGGAATGTGTTCAACTTTACCCCGACCCTTGACTTCCGTTACCGCTTTTCGAAGACCAGCCAGTTGCGTATCCGTTACCGTGGACGTACCTCACAGCCTGACATGATTGACCTGCTCCCGATTTCAGACAATACCGACCCCTTGAATGTAACGGTGGGTAATCCTGGCTTGAAACCGACTTTCACCAACAGCTTACGGTTGGAATACAACATCTTCAAGACGGAGACCCAGCGCGGCATGTTCTCGTTCTTCAATTTCCAGAACGTCATGAACAACATCAGCAACCGCCGTATCTATAACTCCGAGACCGGTGGTTATACCACCATGCCCGAAAACATCAACGGCAACTGGAGCCTGTTCGGCATTGTGGGAAGCAATGTAGCCTTGCGCGACAAACGTTTCACCATCAACACCTTTACACGCGCCAACTACCAGAACATGGTGAGCTACATCAGTGATAACCAGGTGACAACCGATGCCGACAAGAATACCACCAAACGGCTTTCGCTGGGCGAACGTCTGCGCGGTACGTTCCGAAACGACTGGTGGGAGCTTTCGCTCAACGGTTCGTTAGACTATACACACTCGCGCAACAGTTATCAGTCGCAAAACAACATGGATACCTACCAGTTCGCATACGGAGCCAGCACCAATGTGCGCCTTCCGTGGAACATGACCATATCGACTGATATCTCGCAGAACTCACGCCGGGGCTACACCGATGCCAGCATGAACCGCGACGAGCTGATATGGAACGCTCAAATCGCACAAGACTTCTTGAAAGGTAACGCCGCTACGGTAAGCGTCCAGTTTTATGATATCCTGCGCAACCAAAGCAACATCAGCCGTACCATCAGTGCCGCCATGCGTCAGGATACGGAATACAACGCCATCTACAGCTACTGCATGGTACACTTCATCTACCGTCTGAACCTCTTCGGAGGCAAACAAGGACAGGGAGGAGGTCCCGGATTCGGAGGCGGACGCGGACCGCACGGACCTCGCCGGTTCTGATATAATGGATTAAGCACAGAGGCACAAAGACGCAGAGTTTTCCTCCTGCTACTTTGTGTCTTTGTTTTTATATGTACGAAAAAGCCGCCCCTGAAAAATTCAGGAACGGCTTCATCCTTATAAAGCAAACTTTCTCTTAATTGAAAATATATCTCACACCTACCTGGAAGCTCCAGCATTCGTTGTAGTTGCGGTTCAGAGAATATGTTTCTGTAGGATACTCACCTGCCGAGTTCTTCCACATAGAATAAATCGGAGTATTGTTGTTGTCCACACCTTCATACGTCAGGATACGTCCGCCGTTTGAAACGGTATTTGTCTTAGTCACACCCCATGCATGGTTCAGCATATTACCCACGTTCATGAAGTCGAGACTGATTTGAAGCGTATTGGTCGTGTTTCCTGCCTTGATGGAGAAATCCTGGGCGATACGGAAGTCGAAACGGTGTACCCACGGAGCACGGCCGCCGTATGCTTCCGCATACTGGCCTTTGTGACGGCTCAGATACTTGTCCTGTTCCACGAAATTCCAGAAAGCATTACGGTCGGCTTCGCTCACGAACTGGATTTCATCCGGAGAATTCGGGATGTAGATCAGGTCGTTGGCGCTGTTGTCGCCGTTCATGTCATTGGTGTATGCGAACGATGTGCTGTTAGGAGAATAACCCGTATAGAACAGGTTGAAGTGCAGGCCGTTGGTCACCTTATTGTTCGTGAACGGAACATAGTAGGAAAGAGAACCGATCAGCCTGTCGGGCACTACATAACGTGAACGCTGTACGTCGGCAAAGTTCGGACCGTTCACCGTCAGCAGGTTGGTCCATGCGGATGTCGCATTCGAGCCCGGCATGCCGGACACTTCTTTCGATTCGGTATGTGTATAGGCCATCATCAAGTCGAGGTTCTTCGCCGGAGTAGCGTTCAAGGTGACGTTAGCGGTCCATCCGTAACCTTTGTGCGTATTGGTCAGCACACAGGCATCGCTGATGTTATCGTAATATTCATAGCCCGACGACGGATAAATCATACGATTGTCCGGACCGTTGAAACGCTGCCAGTTTGCGGCATCGGAAGAACGGATGTTCCAGTTCTCCAGCATGACGGCGTTGATGTTCTTGGTATACATGAACTCACCCGTGACTGTGAACGGGAAAGAGACAGGCAGCTGATAGTCGACAGCGATAGAAGTTTTCCATACCTGAGGCATGCGGAAGTCGTGGTCGATGGCCGCGATGCTGCTCGGCACCACACCGTCACCCGGCTGGGTAGGCAATCCCAGCGTGGAAACCATCTGGTTGACATCGGTAATCATACCGCCTGCCAGTTGGTCCAGACGAGGGTCACGACTGGCTACCGTTCCGTCGCTGTTGTAAGTGGTGGTGATGGAAACCAGGTTCTGAATCATACCGGTATTGGTCGGCATGTTGGTGAAGAACACCAAGGGCAGACGTCCTGCGAACAGACCTGTTCCTCCACGTATTTTCAGACTCTTGTCATTGAACACATCCCAAACGAAACCTACACGCGGAGATACCTGCATCTTCGCGCCCGGCCATGACCCGGTATCTACCGAACGGCCTCCGAAATCCAACGCGTTGATGGCCTTATTGGTTATCAGGTCATCGTTATTGAAGAAAAGTTCATCGAGACGCAAGCCGTAAGTCAGCTTGAAGTTGTCGCGGATGCTCCATTCATCCTGCAGGTAGATACCCAACTGATTGAATGCCACCTGCGCGTTCGGAGTAGGATTCCCCTCATAACCGTATGCCAAGGCGAATGATTCGGGAGCTGCACCGCTCAAGAACTCATCCACACTACGGTAACGGTAGTAACCTGTACCGTTACGCATATAGGCGTTGTTCGCCATCTGATGCTCATAACTGATACCGGCGGTCAGCTTGTGGTCGCCCAGATAATAAGTCATGTTGTCGGTCACATTCCATACCTTGTTGTTCACCTGGTTGTTGTAAGTGAACAGCTCATAACCGGCCGAGATATACGGCAGCAGAATCTGGTTGCCGTCGCTATCCAGTCCCTGCATGATGTCGATGAACGGGAACAGGTCAGAATTCGTATCACGGATATCCTGGATTTTGGTATAGGTGAACAACAATTGGTTCGACATACGGTCGGTGAAACGGCTGTTCAGGTCGGCTGATACAGACATCACCTTGTTGTCCTGCGAATACAGACTGTTAGAGAAAGCCATGGAATATTGCGAGATACGGTTCTGGTTCAGACGATAGCCGAAGTTACCGGACGAACCGTTGGTAGGATTCCATGCCTTGTTCTTCGTATAGTTGTAACGCACTGCCAGCTTGTGGTTGTCGTTGATATTCCAGTCGATACGCCCCAGCAGCTTCAGGTTAGTCTCGTCAGCGGGGAAATCATTATAAGAACCCGGATCATAACCGTAACGTTCTCTCAAGTGGTTTGCCACTCTCTCCATATCGGCTACACTGGCCTGCGAGATATAGTTGTCAGGGTCTGCCACACCGTCTGTGCTCGGACGCCAGTCAACCACCTGCTGAGGAACCTTCTCGAACTCCACGTTAGCGAAGAAGAACAGTTTGTTCTTGATAATCGGACCTCCGAAGGTAGCACCGTAGATGTGTTTCGCCTCCTCCGGACGTGCGCCAAGGTCTTCACCGTCGATGTTGTTACCGCGCATGTTCTGGTTATAATGATACGTATAAGCCGACCCCTTGAACGTGTTCGTACCCGACTTGGTGATAGCATTGATACCGCCGCCGATGAAGTTGGTCTGACGCACATCGAAAGGCGCTACAACCACCTGAATTTCTTCGATAGCATCCATGGAAATCGGATTGCCGCCACCAGGCAGGTCGGAGCTAAGACCGAAGTTATTGTTGAAGTTCGCACCATCGACCGAGAAGTTCGTGGAACGTCCGTCACCTCCAGCAAAGCTCATGCCCGATGCGTAAGGCGACAGGCGGGCGATATCGGAGATGCTACGGTTAATGGTAGGCAGATTACGAATCTGGCTGTTGGAGATGTTCATGGCAGCACCCGTCTTTTCGGTCACGAACTTGGTGCGGGCTGCCGTCACAACCACTTCATCGAGCAGCTCGGACGATTCTTTCAACTCCACATTCAGATTGTAGGTCTCACCCAACTGCAGGGTGACATCCTTGTAGATAGCCGTCTGATAACCGATGTAAGAGATGGTAATCTCATACGGTCCGCCGGTACGCATACCTTGAAGGTCGAAACGGCCGTCGATGTTGGTAATGGCTCCATAATTGGTGCCCGAAGGTTTGTGCACCGCCATGACGGTAGCACCGATGACTGGCTCACCTGCTGAGGTGACCCCACCGCTCATACTTGCTGTAGTGACCTGTGCCCATGTGGTAAGCGTGCACAAGAAACCCAACAAAGTACATAACACTGAACTTTTTAGTAGTCTTTGCATAAAATAAATGTTTTATGAATTAGAATTCGCAACAAAGGTATGCTGTTTTAACAAATCTTTACGTTACGGAGTATCTACAATACAATTACATTTCCGTTACAACACCGACGCTCGAAATTGAAACACAATTTTAATACGTTTCATGCGGGATATATGCTTTTTAGTTTCTACTTTTACACACGAAACATTTTTTACCGATTTATGCAAAATATGAATATCCGCCAGGCGGTATGGATAATATGCTGCCTGCTGATGGCAGGATGCCGCCCGTCAGTCCCTGCTTCCGACCGTTATGTAGTCGTCCTTTCGATGGACGGGTTCCGCTCCGATTATCCTACACGCGCCCATACGCCGGTACTCGACTCGCTTGGCAAGGCAGGAGTGAAAGCCGCGTTCCGCCCCTGCTATCCGAGTGTCACGTTCCCCAACCATTACAGCATGGCTACCGGACTACATCCCGACCATCACGGAATCATACACAACTCGTTCTACGCTCCGGAACTGGACAGCGTCTATACCAAACGCAGCAACGACGCACGCTTCTTCGGCGGGGAACCTATATGGAATACAGCCGAACGGCAAGGTGTCCGCACAGCTACATTCTATTGGGTGGGAAGCGAAATAGCCGTAAACGGACGGCAACCTTCCACCTGGAAGAAGTTCGATTCATCGATACCTTTCAGAAACCGTGCCGACTCCATCATCGCCTGGCTACAAAGACCCGAAAAGACACGCCCGCACCTGGTGATGTGGTACCTGGAAGAACCGGACTACAGCGGACATGTCTGCACACCCGATTCTCCGGCAACCATGAAGGCGGTAGAAAGAGTAGACAGTACCTTAGGTTATTTCTTCAACCGGGCACGCACGCTGGACATTTTCGACAAAATTGATTTCATCGTCGTATCCGACCACGGCATGGCGACCTTCACTCCGGAACAGTCGGTCAACCTTGCCGAATATCTGCCGCGCGATAGTTTCAGATACGTATTCGACGGTGTCCCTACCCTACTCTATCCGAACGAAGGCTATACGGAGACGGCGTATGAAATTCTGAAGAAAGTGCCGCACATCACAGTATGGAAGAAAGGAGAAGTGCCGGAAAGATTCGTCTATGGAAAGAACGCCCGCATACCGGAACTGATTGTGGCACCGGATATAGGTACTTACGTCGTTTTCGGCAATCAACCTAAAGCAAAGGCAGGAGGCGCACACGGTTACGACAATTTCACACCAGAAATGGAAGGTATCTTCTATGCGGCAGGTCCGTCATTCAAGACCCACACCGTATTGCCCGCCATGCCCAATGTGAATCTGTATCTGATTATCGCACGCCTGCTGGGCATCACCCCGGCTCCCAACGATGGAGACAGCCTGCAGGTGGAACAGCTTTTCAAGAGCAGATAATTCATAGGAAATGCAGAGACAAGCTATCAAGTCTTCTACGATATACTTCTTTGCTAGAAATATGAAGTATATCGTAGCTAAATTACTGATGCTGAATCCATTTTTATGCCTTTTCACCCAACGACAATGACATCAGGTCTTTCACCGAATATACCTTACTCAAATGATCGAAAGTGAAAAACTGATCATCCAATATCATCCATTCTTCCCGCTCTTTTACAGAGAGATGCTTGATATCCGGGAAGAACGATAGTGGCACAATGATTTCACGTCCGTCTGTCAGATAAACCGCCATCTTACCCCGGTATCCGGTGAAATCCAGTTTCTTAATACCTACATTTACATCTTGCATCTTACACATATACAATTTTATTTTTCTATGTTTTTTACTCTTGTCTTTTCACCATTGAATGTTCGCGTGATTTGCTCGTTCAAGAATTCCCAATGCCGATCAATGGCTGCTACTATCATAGCATTATCTTTAGCAGATAACAAACTCTCTGCTATTTCAATATCTTTTATTCCATTCCGCTCTATCCATATTTTTGCCACGGAATGCAAATGCCTGCCTCCTTTACGAAAAATATGAATATGTCTGCGATTGTCATTCATATCTGTAGGAATACTCACCAACAAAAACATTTTTATAAAAGCCAATTGTCCCATCCATCCTGCTCTTTATACAAAGGTAACCATTTTTTATGAAAGTCAGTGTTCCACAAAACTTTTTCTTCTGATTCCTAAAAAATTCCTCATTTCTCTACTTTCTTAAGTACTCTTTATTCCTTTTTCCGTACCACAGAAATATCAGACAATATCCGTTGGCGAAACTAAATTGATGAAAAAATCATGCACGATAAAATTAATTTTCAGCAAATCAATATCGGTAAACGTCGGGAAAAGCACTCTTTTTTCCTTTCAGTTAACTGAAAACGCCAAGCCAACTAACTGAAAGTCCCGATGCAGTTCAGTCCTTGCCCGATCCTAACAAGCAAGGACTGCAGTCCTACATGGGCAAGGACTGGAATACCGACCTGCTCAAACTGCAATCCTAACATACGTAACTTCGGGATTATTCCGCCTTCCGCTTGGCACATATCTTTTTTTTCTCTACTTTTGTTCTCATTCTATATTGTTATAACAGATATTATGAGGACACGATTCTATTATTCCATACTTCTATTTTTGCTGGCATACCTCCCCGTGCAGGCGCAACTGAACTGCACATTCACCCATTATTCGCAAGAGAACGGGCTTTCCGAAAATACCGTAATGGCTATGACGCAAGACCACGACGGGATGCTTTGGTTTGCCACCTGGGACGGCATCAACCGTTTCGACGGATACGACTTCCATGTATACAAGGCACGCAAGAGCAACGACATGGAATGGGCATCCAACCGCGTGGATTATCTCTGTGTAGATACACGCGGAAATGTGTGGTGCATCGCCTACGACGGACATGTGTTCCGCTTCGACAAGCGGAGGGAGACATTCGACGAGATTCCGGCGCAAGGACCGGGAAGAGACCTGGTCATCACTTCTATCGTGACACTAGATAACGGCACGGTATGGCTGCTGGCTGGAAGCGACGGAGGCATACGCATCCTGCCGGAAGGCAAGGAAAAGAAAGAGGAACAGCAAGTGTTCCTGTCGAGCGCATGCGGAGAGAAGGGCACTCATATCTACGGCGTACACCTGGACAACAAGGGAAACGAATGGCTATTGACCCGCAACGGCTTGCTCCGCATAGACCCGAACGGGAAAGAAACAACTTATTTTACCGATGCCCACCCGCAAGGGGAGCATTCCAAACAAGCTTTCTTCGATGCTCTGGAAGCGGACGGGATTATTTGGTTTACCTCGCGACAAGGGCGCGTATGGACGTACGACATTGCCAACGATGTATTCACTCTGGACGAATTGCCCTGCCAAGACGACCTTATCGCTATCCGTAGCCTGAAGAACGATAATCTCGTATTTGCAGCGAAAAAACAAGGGATTATCCTGACCGACAAACAATTGAACCCTTTGCACATATATGGCGCCGGACAAGAATTCGACTTTGCGCGCTGGCCCATCGTATCGATTTACATAGACAGCCACGATGAAATATGGCTGGGAGTAGACCGCGCCGGATGTGTATGCCACCTGAATCCGGAGACAGGATCTTTCAAAGTGGAGCAGATGAATGTAGAAAAAGACCCAGCCGACCGCTCGGTGCCGGAATTTTCTATCTGCGAAAACCGTAACGGGAACTTGTGGGTGCACCCTGTAGGCGGAGGATTATCGTGGTTCGACCGAAGCCAGAACCGGTTAGTCCCTTTCTACGACGAAGCCGGAAGCAGCACCTGGCGTTTCTCGAACAAACTACATGCCATGATGACCGACCGGCAAGGGAACTTATGGCTGGGCACCCACTCGAAAGGACTGGAAAAGGTGTCCTTCTTTGATAATGAATTCCACCTCTACAAGCCTCTTCCCTGCAACTACGACACCCATGCCAATCAGATACGTGCTCTCTGCGAGGACAAGCAAAAACGTATCTGGGCAGGCACACGCGACGGGAAGATAGCCATTTTCTCGTCCGACATGAAGCCCTTGGGACACCTTACCACCGATGGACGCATCGCTTCATCGGGCACTCCGCTGGTAACTCCTGCCTACCGCATCCTGGAAGATTCGCACGGCACTATCTGGATAGCTTCGAAAGGAGGAGGCGTAATCCATCTGGAACCGCGCGATAACGGGAACGCTTACCGGTTGACCCAATATACTTCGGACGCCAACGACATCTATAGCCTGAGCCATAACAGCGCTTACGATATCTGCGAAGACGGGCAAGGACGCCTGTGGGTGGCTACCTTCGGCGGAGGAGTCAACTACATCGAGCCTCAACCCGACGGAAGCTTCCGCTTTATCCATGCCCGCAACAACCTGAAAGCCTACCCGATGGAACGGTGCTACAAGGCGCGCTCCCTGCAACGCGACACCAAGGGAACGATGTGGGTAGCTACGGCCAACGGACTGCTCTCGTTCGACGAAAACTTCACCCGCCCCGAAGCCATCACCTTCCATCTGCACGCACGTACACCGGGCGACGCGGAAAGTCTGAGCAACAATGACATCTACGATATGCTGCTCACACGGCAAGGACATCTGTTCTTCGCCACTTTCGGCGGAGGACTGAACGAACTGAAAGGCATGGACGAAAAGGGCAACGCACGTTTCGCCTCTTACAACACCACCCACGGACTGCCTACCGACGTGCTGGTTTCGCTTGCCGAAGACATGGAAGGGAATGTATGGATAGGTACGGAAAGCGGGTTGAGCCGTATGGACACGGAACGGCACCATTTCGATAACTTCCTGCGCCGCGAGCTGGGAGAAGAACTGATGTTCGAAGAGAACACGGCCATCGCCCTGAGCGACGGAAGGCTGCTCTTCGGGTCGAACCGGGGATTGTTGGTCTGCCTACCCGATGAGGTGAAAATCAACGATTATGTGCCCGACATCGTCTTCGCCGGCCTGAAAATAGCCAACGAGACGATTATGCCTGCTCCCGATTCGGTATTGCCCGAATCATTGAACAGCCTGGAGGAACTTGTGTTGCCTCACACGAAGAACACGCTGGCGCTCTCGTTTGCCGCGCTCGACATGAATTTCCCCGAAAACATCAAGTATGCCTACATACTGGAAGGGTTCGACAAGGAATGGAACTACGTAGACCAGCAACGTATCGCCACTTATACCAACCTGCCCCAAGGCGAATACACCTTCCGCATCCGTTCCACCAACGGAGCGGGCGTATGGGTAGACAACGAGCGACGCTTGTCCATCACCATCCAACCGGCATTCTGGGAAACGCCCATCGCCTACGCGCTTTATGTCATCGTCTTCCTCGCCATCGTGCTGGGCGGTGCCTATACCCTGTTCGTCATCTACCGCCTGAAACACGAGGTCTCGATAGAACAACAGGTGACGGACATCAAGCTACGCTTCTTTACCAATATCTCGCACGAACTACGCACCCCACTCACCCTGATAGAAGGACCGCTGAGCTACATCATGCAACGCGATGACCTGACCCGCGAGGTAAGGGAACAATTGCAGGTAGTGGAACGCAACACCCACCGCATGCTCCGTTTGGTGAACCAGATACTGGATTTCCGCAAGATACAGAACAACAAGATGAAGCTCTGTGTAGAGCAGGTGGATGTCGTACCCTTTGTGCGCAAGATTATGGCAAACTTCGAATCGATTGCCGAATCGAATAAAATCGATTTCATCTTCGAGAACGAACGACCCTCGCTGAAGCTATGGATAGATACGGATAAAGTGGAGAAAATCATCTTCAACCTGCTTTCGAACGCCTTCAAGTACACGCCCCAAGGGAAATCCATCAAGGTATTCATCCACGAAAACGAGGAGACCGTGGCGATAGGCGTACAAGACCAAGGCATCGGCATCCCCGAAAGCATGAAGAAATCGCTCTTCGTACGCTTCGAGACCTTATTCGACAAGCACCTGACGGGCAACAGCACGGGCATCGGGCTCTCGCTGGCAAAAGAACTTGCCGAACTTCATCATGCCACCATCCGGGTAGACAGCAAGGAAGGAGAAGGAAGCTGCTTTACCGTAGAGTTTAAAAAAGGCAAGGAACACTTCGGCGAGCAGGTGGAATTTATCGTGTCGGACAACGTGGAAGTATTGCCCGAGAAAGCGGTTTCCGATGCCGGTACAGACACTCCGCAAGCCGAAAAGGCTTCCGAAACCGAATCTCCCGCCAACCGGAAAACGATGTTGCTGGTAGAAGACAACCTGGAACTACGGTTCTTCCTGAGGAATATCTTCCAAGCAGAATTTCAAATCATCGAGGCATCCAACGGAACGGAAGGCACAGATAAAGCCCGCGAATACATCCCCGACATCATCATCAGCGATATCATGATGCCCGAAAAAGACGGTATCGCCCTGACGAAAGACTTGCGGAGCGATGTAGCCACCAGCCACATACCTATCGTACTGCTGACCGCCAAGACCGATATGGAAAGCAAGCTGCAAGGCATGGAACTGGGTGTGGACAGCTACATCACGAAACCTTTCAGTGCCGTCTACCTGAAAGCGCGCGTAGAAAACCTGTTGGCAAGACGCCAACGGATGCGCCAGTTCTATTACGAACACTTGATGGACATCAACAATCAGGTGAGCGAAGAAGAGGCTAAAGTGGAAGAAGAAGCCCAAAATTCCATCTCACCCCAAGACAAACGTTTCCTCGACCACCTGACCGACTTTATGGAACAGAACCTGGACAACGGTGATCTGATAGTGGACGATTTGGTAAAAGAAATGGGGGTAAGCCGCTCGGTATTCTTCAAGAAGCTGAAATCGCTCACCGGCTTCGCTCCCATCGAGTTCATCAAGGAAATGCGTGTGAAGCGTGCCGCCCAACTGATAGAGACCGGCGAGTTCAACATGACGCAAATCGCCTACATGGTAGGCATCAACGACCCGCGCTACTTCAGCAAGTGTTTCAAGCAACGCTTCGACATGACGCCTACGGAATACAAGGAGAAGGTAAGGAAAGGAACCAGGGGACAAGGTATCAGTTGACAAGTTGACAAGTTTTTTTTAGGGGACTAGTTGACTAGGTACTAGGTAACTAGGTTCTGAATACATCAAGAGAAGTATTGGCTTAACTTCTTAACTCCTTAACTTCTTAACTCCTTAACTTAAAACGGATATCCGATGGCGAAATGCAAGCCTTGTCCGTCCTTGAAGCGCGGGATGTTGTAGTAGCCCGAACGGCCTGTCTCGTAAGGAACGTGCAGGGCGATACCCCAGTCGAGACGGAGCACCAGGAAAGACAAATCGTAGCGGATGCCGATGCCTGTACCTAAGGCTATGTTATCGAAGAAATGCTTGAAGGTGAACTCCGAACCGGGACGAGCCTCGTCATTCCGCATCAGCCATACATTGCCGGCATCGAGGAAAACCGCCCCGTTGAGGTTTCCGCCGAACATATTCGAAAGAAGGCGGAAACGATATTCCAGGTTCGCTTCCAGCTTGATGTCACCCGTCTCGTCCACATACGAGTAAGCGGCATTATCGGCGGGATGGAAACGTCCGGGACCCAGCGAACGTACCGTGAAGGCACGGATGCTATTGGCACCTCCCACATAGAACTGCTCGCTATACGGGGCAATGGTCTTATTTCCATACGACCAGATAACGCCTGCCATCAGACGCCCCGCCAATTGTTGCTTCTCGCTGATATAGAACAAGGGGCGTATCTCGCTCGTGAACTTCAGGAACTGGGCAAAGGGCGTGCCCAGGAATTTCTTTTCCCTTTCCTTAAAGCTCCTGCCGAAAGCGGCATAGATGGCGGAGGTGATGTTTCCCGCCGAAGTAAACGAGTTCTCCCACCATAACCTCCAACGGCGCCGGCGCCACGAATTATCGTAGGTGAAGGTATAGGAAATGGAAGGGATGAACTGGTCGTCCAAGCTACGGAACAACATCGGATTCGCCAGGGCTATCGAGTCGAACGTGGCGGTACGGCGTTGCAGGTGGTTGAACGCCAGATGAATCGGGGTAACGGTATGCTTCATGCTCCGCGACTTCTGGAAGCTGTACGAGACGCTTCCTCCGAACGACAACATCTTGAAATAACGCGCGCGGTTCACTTGCTCGGCATAGATACGGAAATGGGTCTCCGAAGGGAAACGGAACGGGTCTATCCGATTGCGCACCCAGGGGATGACGATGCGCGGGAAGTCGAGCGAGAGTGCCGCGCCCAGCTCGTAAGAGTTCATCACCGACTTGTCTCCGTCTACGGTCGAACTGGTCTGCCATTCGTACGAGCCTTTCAGCTCCAGGTTCAACGAAGCCCCCATCCGGCGGAAATTCTTCTTCGAGAGGTTGAAGATGGCTCCCGGTCCCGTCTGTTTCGTGCTCTTGGTGGTCACGTTCAGCTCCAGCTCGCTATCGTAGGGCAAGTCGAACATCGCGTTCACCCGTACATCCAGCGTGTCGTTATCCGTGCGGGGAAGGTATTGCATCTCGTTGAACTTGAACACTCCCAGGCGCGAAAGGGCTTCCTGCGTATAGTTCTGGCGGGTCTGGGAATAAAGCTCTCCCTTGCGGTACAGGAAACGCTTGCGCAACACGTCGAAACGCAATCCGGGCTTGTCGCCGGCATAATGCACCGTAAAGTCGCGCAACCGGAGCGAGTCGACAGGGCGTTCTCCGTTGTATCCCGTCAGGTAGACCGAGGTGTTCCCGATGTAATACGTCTTCAAGGCTTCCTTCGGGAGCTTGGCGGCAGGCACCAGCTTCAAGGTCACATAGCCGGGACGCATCAGCGTATCGGCCAGGAAGGTGAGGAAATCGGTACGGGCATAATAATACCCGTTATCGCGCAAGAGGTCTATCAGGCGCTGGCGTTCTTGGTTCAGGGTATTCACGTTGAAATAATCTTCGGTATGCACCAAGCGCTCGGCGGAGTGAAGGTGAATCAGGCTATCGGTGCGGGGCGCAAAGCCTTCGTACAGCAAGGTGTCTATCTTGTAGGGACGCCCCATATCGATGTCGTAGCTGAACTTTACCGCCCGCTCGTTCTTCGTGCTGTCTATCCGGTAGGTCACGTGCCCGTCGAAGAACCCGTAATCGCGGAGCAGATTGCTTGCCACCTTGACACGCGTATCGGGATTCACTTCCGACACCAGCACGGGGTCGGCCGCCAGACGCTTGAATATCCACCTGCCGAAGCCTTTCTCGTAACGCTCGAAACGATTGTACACCCACAAGCCGAAGGGGATGGGGAAACGGATATTGGGATAGGTCACGATGGCATTGTTCGGCGCGATGCTGATGGCTCCCTTCACCTCGTCGAGCGCCGCCTGCCCTGCCTTGGTCTTGTCTTCATTTTGGATGGTGATTTCCTTCAGCCCAAGGTACAAGGTCTCTCCTTCGGGCAGATGCTTGGTGGTGGAGCACGATGCCAGCGCCATCAGTATCCCGAGCAAAACGAATCTATATGCGTATGGTCTTTTCATTAGCTTCTATACCTTATTAATATATGTTCATCGGGAACCGCTTTCGGCTTCCCCTTCGGGCTTGTCTTTCTTGCGCGAACGGAAGATGAAAAGCTCGCCCAGCTTGCTTACCTTTTTCCGCAACACGATACCGACTCCCGTCTCTATCACTTCCCCGTCGAGCACGCTCTCGTAGTTCTTGTCGTGGAAAATCTTGATGTAGCGCGTGCCGCTATTGTCCAGCCTGTACTCCAGCGAGATATTGTCGATGAACGACTCCTCTTGCTGCTGGGCATCGTTCCCCGTCGATATCTTTCCGCCTATCACTACCTGGAAACGGTTGTTCCAGAAGCGTTTGGCGAACTGGAAATTGTAATCCGTACGCGAAGCGCCGCTTTCCTGCTCGGTGGTCTCCATACCGAAATTGATGTCGATGCTCTTCAGGGCGCTTCCCGCCACTTTATTGATTTCGCTCTGCAAGAACGAGTTCAGCATGCTGTTCGTGTCGAAGCCCTTGCCCGTGCTTCCGCCGTCGCCTATGTACATACCGGTCACCAGCATGGTCACCGCCAGCTTGTTCTTTTCTTCCGCCGACTTACCCGCCAGCTCGTTCTGCATCGTTCCGTCGTCGGGTGCCTCCAGCGTGAAGGCAAAGCCCAGGTTTTCCAGGCGGTTGGTCAGGCTTACCCCTACATCGAAGTTCACCATCCGCGAGCCGCTATCCTCCGACGAGACCGAAGCGCGCACCCGCTCGGATGCCTTGATGTTCATGTTCGGGTTCATCAGGTCGCCCGTCCACTCGATGTAGCTCCCGCTTTGGATATGGAAGGTCTTGAGCGGAATGATGGGCATTTCGTATTTCATCTCGCCGCTCATCAATGAATAACGTCCGTTCAGCACCATGTTCCCGTCGGGCTGGTACTGGAAAGAAAGGTCGCCCCCGCCCTCCAGAAGCATGTAGTTGCTTCCGTCCTCGTTCAGGTCGACACGGGCTTGCACCGCCTCGTCGATGTGCAGGGTCATCAGCACATCCATCCCGCCCAGCGATACCGGTTCGATGGCGCTCAGGTCGACACGGGCGGTATCGCGGAAATCGACAAAGGTCACCGTCTCGCTCAGGCGGTCTTCCACCGTGAGCGGAGAATCTTTCAAGATATAGGTAAAGTCGCTATTGCCCAAGATGTTCATATTTCCCCGCATCGTCAGGGCATCGGGCGAGCCTTTCACCACCGAACTGAAATCGACATAGAGCTTGCCGTACACCAGCGATTCTTTGGTCCGCTTGGCATTGATCAGTTCGAAATTGCGCGCGTTCATCCGGAGGTTGACATCCATCGCCGCAAAATCGTTCATGTCCACATAGCCGTCGATGGTAAACGGGGTCTGCCCTTCGGTGAAGATATTGAAGCCGTCGAAGACCAGGCGGTTCGCCTGTATCCGGACGGGGCGGTTATCCGGGCGCAAGGTGAGAGACGCCTGCGGGATGCCCACCTGCACGCTATCCAGCGCAAGTTCCCCGTCGAGCGAAGGCTTCACGGTAGAGCCGCCCACGATGATTTTCCCGTCGAGGTCTCCCCGCAAGGTAGCCATACCGCCGGGGATAAAGGCATTGGCGATGTGCAAGGGGAAATGCTGAAGGGTGACACCCGCCTCTATCCGGTCTTCCTCCTGCCGGGTGGAAGCGGAGGTGTATGCTCCGTCCAGGGTGAGCACTTCTTCCCCGTCGATGGAAACCCACCCGTCGATGCCGTGTGTGCCGTCCTCTTGGGGCAGATATACCGCCGATACACCCCAGTCGCCCAAGGGCTGGCGGTTGTATGCCAGGCGTTCCACCTGCACATCCGCCGCTACCTGCATGTCCGTTTCGGTCTGCACATAATGCGCCTCGGCACTCACCAGACCGGCGATGTCGGGCATATAGGGCACCACGCGCCTGAACTCGGCGATGTCTATCCGGTTGAGGGCAAGGGTCAGGTCTTGTCGCGAAAGGCTATCGGGGGTGGAATAGAGCGACAAGCCCGTACGCAGGCTATCCGTAAGACTGAGGTCGGCGTGAATGCGTCCGGCATCGCTCAGGTAGATGTAATTGTCCCGATTTGCCCGGAAGGGCCGGTACACCAGTATCGGATTTTCGGGCGACACGTGCAGGCTGATGCCGTCGGGATGAAGGCGGGCTTCCAGTCCGAGGTCGACCCCTTTCTCGCGCTTGCCGTTCAGGTAAACCGCCCGAAGCCCGGCACGGGTAGAATCGATGCTCCCCGCCATACCGATATCGAAGGCTTCCTGGCGTTTGCTTGCCAACGCCTTGACTCCGCTATGGAAAAGGAAACGGGCCGTGTCCTGGCGGGCATCGAAGAAGATGGTATCCAGCCGCAGGCTATCGGTGCGCAAGCCATAAAGATGCATGTCGGCACTCAGCCCCTCATCGGGTGAAGTGGTCATCTTCACCCGGAAACGGTCGTAATGCATGTGATTGGACGCAATCAGGTTGGCTATCGGGTTATCCGAGCCGGAAAAGACGCGCAGCTCAGTCCGGGGCAGGAGGCTCTTCAGCGTCCGCTGGTCTATCCGCCGTGCCTTCCACTGGCGGTCGAAGGCTTCCATCAATGCCGTAGCTCCCGCGCTCAGGCGTTCCAGCCCGTCGGGCGAACGGAAAAGGAAAGTCAGGTCGCCCGCGTTGACATAGCTCCGGATAGAGTCGGAAGCCATTTCCACACCGGCATGGAGGTCTTTGGTAGAGAATGTATTTTCGGACGTGGCAAGATGGATATCGGTCAACGACACCTGCACACGGTGGTTTTTCTTCAGGTCGGTTTGGGCATCGACACGCAGGCGGAGCGAAGGCGTGAGCTTATCGGGCGTCACCGACAAGGCTTGCAAATCGAGCCGCCTTACCTGCCCTTCGAGTTCGGCTTTGATTTGACGCGGCGAGAGTGAAGCGTCCAGGTTTACCGAGGCATCAATGGCGTGGTCGGATACGGAAAGCGAGACATTGCCCTGCGAGCGGCGCAGCCCTGCCTCCAGCTTCAAGCCCGAGAACAAGCGGTGCCCGTAGCGGAGATGAGACACTTCCGCACCGGCTTCCATCGTGGTATGAGGAGAAAAGAAATCCAGCCCCGAACCTTCGGCATGCAACGAAGCGGACAAGCCATAAAGCGAATCCCGGGGCAGGAAGCGGTGCAGGTTCAAGCTATCGATGGCTATCCGGGCACGATAGTCCACGGATGCCAGGTCGTAGCCCGCATCGAGCGAGACTTTGCCCCGTGCTCCGTCACGGAAGGTCATACCCGCATCCAGGCGGTTCCCGTCCAGCGAGACCGTCCCGTCCAGTTTCATGCCCGAAGGGAGAGCCAGCCCACCGGCAAGCGCCTCCACAAAGCCCAGATCTCCGGTCTGCATCGCCAGGCGGAGGGAACCGTTGCGCCGCACGCTATCGAGCAGGGCGACCATCCGCCCGTCCGCTTCGGCACGCAGGGCGCCTTCGAGGTCAAGCGACAGGGCGGTGAGGCGCAAATCGTTCAGGCTTCCGTCTATCCCGGCACGCACCCGGAGGGGGGCGGCAGGATAACGCCGCACAAACTCATCGGGCATTCCCGGAACGACCTTCAACAAATCGTTCTTCCCGATGTCCGCCATCAGACGTGCGCGGATGGCTCCTTCCTTGTCGGCGTCCATCGCGTCCCAATCCATCGAGGCGTTCAGCTCAATCACCGAATCGGGGGTCTTGACACGGAGCGAAGGGACACGCAGGGTATGGGCATCCGACACCAGCCTTCCCTCGCCGGAAGTGATTTCCAGCCCCGAACGTTCTTTCAGGTTAAAGTCGCGGATAAGCGCGTAAATATCGTTTCCGGCATAGTGCGCCGAGTCGACACGCAAGTTTAAGTCGGTAAGGGCAATGTGCGAAGGGTCCAGCCCGGCTTCGGCGGGAGGCAAAGTACCCGAATCGAATCCCGCCCTTCCGCCTTTTATCGCCAGCGTGCGTGCCCCGTAAGCCATGCGGTGCAAGTCCACCTCCCCGTCGCGCAGGGAAAGGTCCTCTACGGCAAAGCCCATACGGAGCGTATCGAGCGGCATCCGCAGGGCGAAGGACACATTCTCCAGGTCAATCTTCTGCAATTGGAATTTCCAGTAGACGGGTGCCGACGAGGCGGTGTCGGCCGAAGCGGTATCGGCAAGGCACATCGAGAGGTGGGTGTCTTTCAGGGTCAGCTCGTTGACCACGGCGGTCTCGGGACTCAGCTCCACCCCGTGCGAGGCGATGAAGAGGTTTCCCAGCGTGCCTTTCAACACCATCCCTTCCATCAGCCCGGCGGTATTGACCGAGGCGCCGCGCAACTCCAGCCCGTCCAGCTCCACCTTTTTCTTAAACAGAGGAAGCAAGCGGACCTTGGCGGTAAGACGGTCGGCGCTCAGGATGGTATCGCTCCCTTCCACCACCAGCGTGCGGCGCACCACGAGGTCGAGCGGGAACGAAAGCGAAATCCGCCCGATGGAAATCTGCATGCCCGTAGCCTCCGACGCATACCGGGTAGCGGTATTCACCAGAAAATTCTGTATGGGAGGCAGATAAACCAGCACACATACGATGACAAACAACACCAGCGGGGAAGCCACGATAATCCCCAGCCTGCGGACAGATTTCTTCATACAAGCCCAATCATTCGCTTTTATTTATGCGAATATAGACAAAAATAACCGAATAGCATCATTTTTTGATTGATTTGATGTCGTCCGCTGAGCAAAATTTCTTTAACTTTGTGCTATCACTAACTAAAACAATACTATATGAAACCAACTTTATTTGTTCTTGCCGCCGGAATGGGAAGCCGTTACGGAGGCCTTAAGCAACTGGACGGCCTGGGTCCGAACGGAGAAACCATCATGGATTATTCCATTTACGACGCTATCCGCGCAGGATTCGGCAAACTGGTATTCGTCATCCGCAAGGATTTCGAGAAAGATTTCCGCGAGAAAATCATCAGCAAATACGAAAACCATATCCCCGTAGAAGTGGTGTTCCAATCCACCGACAAGCTCCCCGAAGGCTTCACCTGCCCTGCCGAGCGCACGAAACCCTGGGGAACGAACCATGCCGTACTGATGGGCAAAGAAGTCATCAACGAGCCGTTCGCCGTCATCAACGCCGACGACTTCTACGGACGCGACAGCTTTGCCGTTATCGGGAAATACCTCTCCGAACTGCCCGAAGGCTCGAAGAACCAATACTGCATGGTGGGATTCCGCGTAGGAAACACGCTGAGCGAAAGCGGAACCGTGGCACGAGGCATCTGCTCGACCGACGCCGAAGGCCAGCTGACCACCGTAGTGGAACGTACCGAAATCATGCGTATCGACGGCACCGTATCGTATAAGGACGAAGAAGGCAAGTGGGTAGGCATCGAAGACAACACGCCCGTATCGATGAACATGTGGGGATTCACTCCCGACTATTTCAAGTACTCGGAAGATTATTTCGTGGATTTCCTGAAAGAAAACATCGACAAGCCGAAAGCCGAATTCTACATCCCGCTGCTGGTAAACGAACTGGTCAATACGAATACCGCCAAGGTGAAAGTGCTCGACACCACTTCACGCTGGTTCGGCGTAACGTATGCCGCCGACCGTCAGGGCGTGGTAGACAAGTTCAAGGCACTGGCAGATAGCGGCGAATATCCTTCTCCGCTGTTCGGATAAAACCAAAGAGGCACAGCGCTTTACTCATCGCAAGCACTGTGCCTCTTCCGTCTTTCACTTTTATCAATCGTTATTCTTCTATCACTTTCATTTTCCGGCTCCGGTCGTCCGGCCCTTTCGGATGGATTACCTTTTCCAGACGGATGTCAAACGCCAAGGTGGAATAACCGGGAATGCTACCGCTCCCCGACTCGAGGTATGCCAGTTGGTAAGGGAGGTACACTTCCCAATGCTCGCCCTCCTGCATGTGCAGTAAAGCGGTGGTCCACCCCGTTATTACCCCGCTTGCCGCAAACGAAGCGGGTTCGTGAATGTCCGCGCTCCAGTCTCCGCTATAGCTTTGGTCGAACACCTCCCCGTTTATCAGCCAGCCCCGGTAATGCACCAGCACCGTATCGGTGGAAAGCGGCGTGATGCCCAGCTCGGCATCCGCCTCGGTGAGGTCTTTCACGTAAACATAATCCGAAGTGGTCAGCGTCAGGTCGGTCCCCATCCCCTCGTTCTGGATTTTATAGTTCGCATAGCGGTGCCACGTCTCCCCTGCGGGAGGATTGGCCGCCACACGGGCGATGGAGTCGAGATAAGCCGCGTTGCGCGCTTCCCAGTTGGCATAGGGGTCGGCGACGGGCGTGTCCTCGCTACACGAGGCGAAGACACACATCATCAGCCCTACCATCCATAGCCAGCCGTAATAGTTACCAGTCTTTATCTTCATCATTGTAATGTTTTCAAGAGGCTTGTGATGCTCACCTTGTCGGCGATGATGTTGTTCAGGTCGGCGATAGGCACACGCACCTGTTCCATCGTGTCGCGGTTACGCAGGGTGACGCAATTGTCTTCCAGTGTCTGATGGTCCACCGTCACGCAATACGGCGTACCGATGGCATCCTGGCGGCGGTAACGCTTGCCGATGGAGTCTTTCTCGTCGTACTGGCAATGGAAGTGGAACTTCAGGTCGTCCATAATCTCGCGCGCCTTTTCGGGCAGGCCGTCTTTCTTCACCAGCGGCATGATGGCCAGTTTCACCGGAGCCAGGGCTGCGGGGAGTTTCAATACCACGCGGGTCTCGCCGTTCTCCAGCTTCTCTTCGGTATAAGAAGCGCTCATCACGCTCAGGAACATACGGTCTACGCCGATGGAAGTCTCGATGACATACGGAGTGTACGATTCGTTGATTTCGGGGTCGAAATACTTGATGCTCTTGCCCGAATACTTTTCGTGCTGGCTCAGGTCGAAGTTGGTGCGCGAGTGGATGCCTTCCACTTCCTTGAAGCCGAAGGGCATCAGGAACTCGATGTCGGTGGCGGCGTTGGCATAGTGGGCCAGTTTCTCGTGGTCGTGATAACGGTAATGGTCATCGCCGAAGCCCAGTGCCTTGTGCCATTTCAGGCGCGTCTCCTTCCACTTCTTGAACCATTCCAGCTCGGTGCCGGGCTTCACGAAGAACTGCATTTCCATCTGCTCGAACTCGCGCATGCGGAAGATGAACTGGCGTGCCACGATTTCATTGCGGAACGCCTTGCCTATCTGCGCGATGCCGAAGGGGATTTTCATGCGGCCCGTCTTCTGCACGTTCAGGTAATTGACGAAAATGCCCTGCGCCGTTTCGGGACGGAGGTACACCTTCATCGCGCCGTCGGCGGTAGAACCCATTTCGGTAGAGAACATCAGGTTGAACTGGCGCACCTCGGTCCAGTTTTTCGTACCCGAGATGGGGCATACGATTTCCTCGTCGAGGATAATCTGGCGCAGCTCGTTCAGGTCGGGACCCGCGTTCATCGCCTTGGTGTAACGCTCGTGCAGGGCGTCACGCTTTGCCTGGTGCTCCAGCACACGGGCGTTGGTGGAGCGGAATTCCTGCTCGTTGAACGCGTCGCCGTATTTCTTGGCGGCCTTTGCCACCTCCTTGTTTATCTTTTCGTCGTATTTCGCAATCTGGTCTTCAATCAACACGTCGGCACGGTAGCGTTTCTTCGAGTCGCGGTTGTCGATAAGAGGGTCGTTGAACGCGTCCACGTGTCCCGATGCCTTCCAGATGGTGGGGTGCATGAAGATGGCGGAGTCGATGCCCACGATGTTCTCGTGCAAGAGCACCATGCTTTGCCACCAATATTGCTTGATATTGTTTTTCAGTTCCACACCGTTCTGTCCGTAGTCGTACACCGCTCCCAGACCGTCGTAGATTTCACTTGACGGGAACACGAACCCGTATTCTTTACAATGCGAAACCAATTTCTTGAAAACGTCTTCTTGTGCCATTTTGCTTTTTATCTTTAATTAAATTATTAACTACTGCTTATAAAATGCGCACAAAGATACGCATTTATCAGAAAAAAAGAAGCACGACTTTATTAAATTATGCGAATCGGGGGAAACCGTCCGCCAAAATCACTAAATTTGCATCGGCAATTCCCTAAACGCCCATAAAAACACAGACAAGAAGCGACTATGACAAACGTAAAATTCGGATATACACCGACTCACCCCGGAGAGGTGCTGAAAGACGAAATCGAGTACCGCAAGATTTCCCAGCGCAAGCTGGCGCAACAAATGGGAATATCTTATAAAGTGCTGAACGACTTGCTGAACGGACGCCGCTCGCTAACCACGACTACCGCCATGATGTTCGAGGCGGCACTGGATGTGCCAGCCGACTCATTGATGCGCCTGCAACTGAAATACAACATGCAACAAGCCGCCAACGACCAATCGTTTATGGAACGCCTGAAACAGATACGGAAATACGCTGCATTGCTATAACACATTATATGAAACACGAACATATCGACAAATATACCCTGATGACCACCGCGCCCATCCCCGGGCTGGTAGGCTCGCTGGCGGTGCCCACCATCATCAGCATGCTGGTCACCTCCATCTACGTGATGATAGACACTTATTTCGTCGGGAAAATCAACACGCAGGCGACCGCCGCCGTGGGCATCTCCTTCTCGGTGATGGCCATCATACAGGCCTTCGGCTTCTTCTTCGGACACGGCTCGGGCAACTTCATCTCGCGCCGCCTGGGAGCGCGCGACTACCGCAGCGCCGAGAAGATGGCGGCCACGGGCTTCGTCTGCGCCTTCATCATGGGCTGCTTCATCACCCTCTTCGGCCTGCTCTACCTCACCCCCATCTGCCGCGAGTTGGGCTCCACGCCTACCATCCTGCCATACACCGAGACCTACCTGGGCATCATCCTGCTGGGCGCGCCCTTCATGGCATCGTCGCTGGTGCTGAACAACCAGATGCGTTTCCAGGGCAATGCCCTCTACGCCATGGTGGGCATCACCGCGGGCACGGTGCTCAACGTCATCCTGGCGCCCATCCTGATATTCGGCTACGACATGGGCATCGCGGGAGCCGCCTTGGCGACGCTCTGCGGCCAGTTGTGCAGCTTCTGCATCCTGGTCTACATGGACAGCCGCGGCGAGAACATCCGCATCCGCCTGCGCAACTTCACGCCCACTCCCGCCTACCTGCGCGAAATCGTCTACGGCGGAAGCCCCTCGCTCTGCCGCCAGGGGCTGGCAAGCCTTGCCGCCATCCTGCTCAACGTGGCTGCCGGGAGGTATGGCGACGCGGCCATCGCGGGCATGTCCATCGTGGGCCGCATCTGCATGTTCATCAACTCGTTCATCGTAGGCTTCGGGCAAGGGTTCCAGCCCGTATGCGGCTACAATTACGGAGCGGGCATCTACTCGCGCGTGCGCCAGGGCTTCTGGTTCTGCGTCAAGGTAGGCGTGGTGTTCCTCACCGTGTGCTCCGTCATCGGCTACATCTATGCGCCCGAAATCGTGTCGTGGTTCCGCAAAGACGATGCCGAGGTGATTGCCGTAGGCGCGCGCGCCTTGCGCTGGCAGCTCATCACCCTGCCGCTGGGCACCTGGGTCATCCTCTGCAACATGCTGCTGCAGACCATCCGCAAGCCTGTACGCGCCGTGCTGCTCGCCTCCGCACGCCAGGGGCTGTTCTTCATCCCCGCCATCCTGATGCTCCCCTGCCTGCTGGGGCTGCAAGGCGTAGAGATGAGCCAAGCCGCCGCCGACCTCTGCGCATTCCTCTTCGCCCTGCCTGTCACCATCCCCGTGCTCCGCTCGCTGCGCACCGACCTCAAGCCGCAAGGCTGAGCCGCCCCTCTTATATACCGATTATGTTTCCCCCACACGGTAAAGGTACGGCTTTTCTTCGGGACGGCAATGGACAGAAGCGCGCCGAACGTAAAAATCTGTTAACGGGAAGCGAACAATTTACAGGCATCCGCCTTTAACAGTTGGGATACAAGCGGTTACGCCCCTACGCAGAAGCCTATTTTCCCTACCTAAATCATAATAAAAAAACGATGCTGATATAACAGTAAAAGAACCGCCGGCGAAGAAAGCAATGACAATTGTCATTCGTAAGACCGAATCTTGCCAGACGCCTTATCCAGACATATCGATTCGACCGCCTGTTTGTTTGCACATTTTAACTTACAAAATCTTACAACTGACAAATGACAATTATTTTTTTCGTTTTCCGCCCTCAGAGAGAAAG
>ENA-UOIW01000037-UOIW01000037.1-human-gut-metagenome-genome-assembly--contig:-P58-NODE-37-length-126712-cov-13.308210_pt1 | contig 126712 bp, 105 predicted proteins | sample MGYA00242334_ERZ723881 | MGnify/ENA metagenome assembly ERZ723881 | reverse complement strand
AAAACCGCCGGGCTGAACGTATTGATTGTGCAGGCCTGATAAGCGCAGCGCATCACGCAATTCCGGCGGCAGATTGCTGGATTCGACGTAACCGCCTTAATCGACTAACAAAAGCACACTGTCTCGATCTACTACACGGATCTCTCCCTCGAACATATCTGAATCCTTTCTCTGCTAATTAAAATCGTGATCTTTCCTGCATAATAATATATAACAATTATATAACATTTAATTCACTAAAAAACACACAACCATCATTGATAAATTCATGCGATCGTTGGCAGGGGTACAATTCTAATGGCTGATAGTAGTGTAACTGAGAACGGGGCGCTGGCAGACGGCGATACCCGCCGTCGTATATGGGCGATTGTCGGAGCATCATCGGGGAATCTGGTCGAATGGTTTGATTTCTATATCTACTCTTTCTGTTCTCTTTATTTTGCTCATATCTTTTTCCCATCAGGAAATACCACCACACAACTCTTACAAACCGCCGGCGTGTTTGCCGCAGGCTTCTTGATGCGACCAATTGGAGGCTGGTTGTTTGGCCGTATTGCGGATAAGCACGGGCGTAAAAAGTCCATGTTGCTGTCCGTTTGTATGATGTGTATGGGATCGTTGGTGATCGCTTGTCTACCGGGATATGAAACTATCGGTACCTGGGCCCCTGCGTTATTACTGCTGGCCAGACTATTCCAGGGGTTATCTGTAGGTGGTGAATACGGAACCAGCGCGACCTATATGAGTGAAGTTGCCGTTGAAGGTAAGAAAGGTTTTTATGCTTCATTCCAGTACGTGACGTTAATCGGCGGACAGTTACTGGCATTGTTGGTTGTGGTCATATTACAACACACGTTAGAAGACTCTGCGCTCAGAGCGTGGGGGTGGCGTATTCCATTTGCGTTGGGCGCCGTGCTGGCTATTGTTGCGCTATGGCTGCGTCGCCAATTGGATGAAACCTCGAAACAGGACGTTCGCGCGCTGAAAGAAGCGGGTTCCCTGAAAGGTCTGTGGCGTAATCGCAAAGCCTTTGTCATGGTGCTTGGCTTTACCGCCGCGGGTTCGTTGTGTTTTTACACGTTCACAACCTACATGCAGAAATACCTGGTCAATACAGCTGGTATGCATGCCAACGTAGCCAGCGGGATTATGACGGCGGCACTGTGTGTGTTCATGCTGGTTCAACCGCTGTTCGGCGCTTTGTCAGATAAGATTGGCCGGCGTACTTCAATGCTGTGTTTTGGCGCGTTGGCTGCGATTTTCACTGTTCCCATTCTGACAGCATTGCAAAGCGTAACATCCCCGTATATGGCGTTTGCTCTGGTGATGAGTGCCCTGTTAATCGTGAGTTTCTATACGTCAATCAGCGGTATTTTGAAGGCTGAGATGTTCCCGGCGCAGGTGCGCGCTCTGGGAGTTGGCTTATCTTATGCGGTGGCTAATGCCCTGTTTGGTGGCTCAGCTGAATATGTGGCGTTATCCCTGAAGTCTGTCGGTATGGAAACGACATTCTTCTGGTACGTCACCGCGCTGGCAGTTGTCGCGTTTTTAGTATCGCTGATGCTGCATGGGAAGGGGAAAGGTCTGCGCCTCTAGTAATGTGCCAGTTGCCAGACCGCATAGCCGGTAGACGCGCCTGCAACATCCCAGGCGAAGTCCTTCCAGCTCCAGCCGCTACCTGCGGGACGGCTGTCCCACAGTTCTTTTGACGCGCCCAGGCTGACTGAGAACATCAGGCCGATAGCCGCACTGCGATCGCGGCTGTTGCCCTGATGTTGGGCATATTCATTGCCGGCTGCGGCAAGCATGGCGGAGGCGATGAAGTGTTGAGCTTTGTCTTGCCCACTCCACTGGTCGTTAGCCATGTGGCTGCAGCCAGAAATGGCCAGGATGCTGGTAAGAATGAACAGGCGCACCGTTGCCTCCATATGAAAAACCCCGTCACTGGACGGGGTCTTGATTACAGAATACGGCTAATTAATCTGTCGATACGAATACGGCGTAGTCGACGAATGAGCTTACGCACTTTGACTGGATAGTCAGCAATACTTTGCAGGTCGCGATAGTGCTTAACGACGGTAGTATGCGTACGGATAAGCTCCAGCTCTTTATCGCGCTGGGGAGTCAGCTCTTGCTTAGGATCGTGGATAAGGATGGCGTTTTCCAGATCCAGACGCCAGGCGCGAGGGTTAAGGTTGTTGCCGGTGAGCAGCATCCATTTATCATCAACCCACATACCTTTCAGATGATAGGTGTTGTCATCATCTTTCCATAGGCGTACGACCAGCTGGTCGGTATTCACGTAATACTGCAATCTGCTCAGGAAACGGCGCAGATTTATTTCATACAGATAAGGCAGCGCGCCGATGATCTTGAATGGCTCATCTTCTGGAATGAAAAAGTCGTTGGCGGTTTTATCACCGACAATGATTTCAACCTTTTTCCCTTCACGCAGCAGTTGAATGATATTGCGCACCAGTATGGCGGGCAGGTTGAAATAAGGGGTACAGATTGTGAGTTTGTGCTCCGCGCAGGGCATAAGATGGAAAATGGTCTTATTTAACAGACTGGATTTCCCAAGGCCCACCAGAGGCGTAACCGAAAGCTGTTCGTTATCAGCATCACCCTGAAAATGGAATGACGCATCACGCAGTTCTTGGCGGTACAGGCGGATATCGTTTTTAATTTCCGGGCTTTTAGGTCGGTTGATATCATCAAGGCGGTTAACGCCGCGACCCTTTATCAGGTTCTGCGTAACCCAATCGAACATGATATCGGCCATTTGCGCATTGCGAATCAACTGATAACGGTCATAGCGATATTTATCATGCTGATGCAGGTAAACATCGTTCAGACTGGCCCCGCTGTACAGGACGCTGTCATCGATAATAAAGCCTTTGAAATGCAGGACGCCAAGCGCTTCACGGGTGTTAATCGGAACGCCATAAACAGGAATATCGATACCAGGGTTTTCTTGCGCCATTCGGCAATACCAGTCAGCATTAGTATTGGATGCCGCAGCCCCAATACGACCGCGCTGAGCTCTGTGCCAGTCGACAAGTACCCGGACATCCAGTTCAGGACGCTGCCGTTTTGCCGCATAGAGAGCGTCAAGTATGCCTTTACCACCGTCATCCTGTTCCAGGTACAGCGCAATAATGCAGATCCGTCGCGTCGCGCTGGCTATTTTTTCCAGCAGAGTCTCCCTGAAATTAGCGGGAGCATAAAAGAAATCTACATCATCAACTGACTGAGAAATCTTGGGTAGTTGGGCAAGGTGTTGTTGATGTTTATTACGCTTAAATTTTGACAACATCACAGTGCATTTCTTCTCTGTTCATTGAAGGGTCCTCTGTGCTATGCAGACGACATAAGCGGGCAATGATACCACCAGTACCCATTAATGTGGTCAACATTTCCAGTACCTTACTCACGATTCCTCACATTGGGCCAGATTAAGCGTTAGCCCAACAATTCCCTCTTCGAGCTGGACGTCAACAACAAACCCGAGTTTTCGGGCCAGGGCGACCATCCCACGATTGTTTGGCATCGTAATACCATTCAAACGTATAAGTCCGTGATCTCGGGTATATGCAATTAATTTTTCCATCAATCGGCGACCCAGTCCAAGCCCTTTGAGATCGGAACGAACCAGTACGGCAAACTCAGCATCTACGTTATCAGGATCCGAGATTGCTCGCGTTACGCCGAGGATCTCTTCGTGATTATCTTTACAACGCACCGCAACAAAAGCCATTTCCCGATCGTAGTCGATCTGCGTCATATTGGCTAAATCTTCGTGGGTAAATTCATTGATCTCACTGAAATAGCGATAATAAAGATCTTCTTTTGTCACTTGAGAAATGAACTGCTGTAGATGAGGTTCATCCTCCGGTAAAATGGGGCGGAACAGACAGCGCTCGCCGTTCTTCAACTCCACCCACTCTTCAAGCTGATGGGGGTAGGGACGTACAGCCAGCCTGCTTTCGTTATCTCCCGCGAAAGGGGCAATATCCAGCGTAACGTCCAGCGCGGTAAATTCTTCGGCGGAGGCCAGCAGAGGATGAATATCCAGACGCTGAATTTCCGGGCAGTCGACGATCAAGTTGGAGACCTGCACCAGAAGTTGGCTCAACCCGGCGATATCCAGCGGACGTAGTGCGCTGCGAGCGCGGATCTTTTTATTTTTGATCCCCTGGATCACCAGATAACGCGCCAGATTCATGTTCAATGGCGGCAAGGCCACCACGGCTTGCTCTTCCGGTCGCCACTCAACACCACCTTCACCCAGCATAATCAACGGACCAAATACCGGGTCGTGTTCAACGACGACGCGAAGTTCTTGAGCACCAGCGCGATTCGCCATACTTTGTACTAATAAACCGTGAATGCGTGCCTGCGGCCAGGCCATTTTTACCCGATCGAAAATTGCATTGGCAGCCTGCTGCACTTCTGTTGCTGTACGCAGGTAGAGCATTACCCCCTGAACTTCCGACTTATGCGGGATATCAGGAGAACGCAGCTTGAGCGCCACCGGGTAGCCGATTTGCTCCGCGATATGTACGGCCTCTGCGCTGTCGCTGGCGATCCATGTCGGCAGTGTATGTAAGCCATAGGCCTGTAAAATAGGCTGAACTTCATGAGTATCCAGTGACGTTGCGCCTTCTGCAATCGCCTGTTGTAACAGATTATGCGCTTCGGCGGTGTTGGTGGTCAGATTGTCGGGTAGCGCTGGCGTTTCACGCAGTTGCTTCTGGTTACGCCGGTACTCCACCATATGCATAAATGCAGTGATAGTGCCTTCAGGCGTGCGGTAGGTTGGTAATCCGGCTTCGCTAAACAGTCTGCGGGCTTCCTGAGAGGAAAACTCTCCGCACCAGTTGGTCAGCAACGAGACGAATTTTCCTCGGGGATGATGCTTTACCGCTTCAATCAATGCCTGTGCGCTTTCGGTTCCGGGAGCGGCTGCGCTGGGTGAATGAATCACCATCAACGCGTCGAAATCCTGGCTGGCGAGCAAAATATCCAGCGTCTTAACGTAGTGTTCGCTGCTGGCGTCATCACGCAGATCCAGTGGGTTGGCGATATCAACATGTTCAGGCAAGGCATCGCGTAATTTCTGGCAGGTGTCTTCACTCAACGTCGCCAACTTGCCATTTTTTGACCACAGTTCATCTAATGCCAGTGCGGCAGGCGCGGCCCCATTGCTGATGATCATCAGCCTGTCGCCACGTAGTGGACGCATGTGGCTCAAGGTTTCGACTGCTGAGAACAGCTCGTGAGTGTCTTGTACGCGCAGTAAACCGGCGCGCTGAATAGCTGCATCCCACGCAGGGTCCATCCCGGCGCTGGTATGCAGTAAACGCTGCGCTGCAGGGCTGCGACCGCTCTTAATCACCAGAATAGGTTTATTGCGCGAGGCGCTACGGGCGGCGGAAACAAAGCGCCGGGCATCACTTAAATGTTCGAGATACAGCAATATCGCGCTGGTTTTACTGTCGCGTGCCAGGTAATCCAGTAGCTCATCAACGTCGATATCCAGGCTATCACCCAGCGCGATAAAGTAAGAAAAGCCCATTTCTCTCTGCTGTGCCCAGTCGAGTATGGTATTGGACACGGCGGCGGATTGAGAGATGAAAGCCAGCTTGCCGCGCTTAATCGGGACGGGGGAAAAGCTGGCGTTAAGTCCTTGCCAGGGTGCGAGAAGTCCCAGGCTGTTGGGACCCAGAAGACGTATGTTGTAGCGTGATGCGCAGGCCAGCAGCTCCGCGTGCTGCGCCGAGGGTGCTGAGAGAATAATGCAGGTTTTACAACCTTTCTCGCCAAGTGCTTCGAGTAATGCCAGGTTACGGCTGGCATTGGTGCACAACACGGCGAGATCGGGGCTAAAAGGCAGGCTGTTGATATTGGGCCACGCCAGTACGCCCAACACCGCTTTCCATGCGGGCGTCACCGGTAAAACAGGTCCATTGAAACCGCCAGCAAGCAGGTTACGCATCATCAGGTAACCTGCGCGATTAGGCTTCATTGACGCCCCAATCACCGCAATGGATTTCGGTCGCAATAGTGCTTCCAGACCACGCTGACTCATATCGGCTTCCTTAATGACACCAGTGACCGAATGATTTTAAACGTTTTCTGATGAATCTGCTGTGACGTTTCCCTGATGTTGAGTTTTTCCTGCCAGGTAGCGGGTTTTAAAGCGAGTAAAATGATCGCTTAACCCTTCTGCGGCTTGCGTATCTCCCGCCAGATCCAACAAGGCGATGGCCACCTCGGCTGTGCAATATTGCCCTTCGGCGTGAACGCCACGCAGGTGGTAAGCAGAAAGGCGTGATAAATCAACAGAGATCACCGGCAGGTTATCGAGGTACGGGCTTTTGCGGAACATTTTACGCGCCTCAGGCCAGGTGCCGTCGAGCATGATAAACAATGGGGGCTTACCGGCTGGTGGCGTGAAAATCACTTCACGCTCTTCACCCGCATAGGAGGCCGGGAATACAACCATCGGCTGGTAATCCGGATTTTTTACCAGTTCCAGCAGCGCCTGCGGCGGCTCGGTACGTGACCACTGAAAAGCCGTGGTATCGGGCAGAATATCGGCAATTAAACGCCCCGTGTTGCTGGGCTTCATCGGCTCGGTATCAAACATCACCAGACAAAAGCGACTTTTTGCCTCAGAGGGCGCCAGAGTTGCGCACAAGCAGAGCTTCTGCGGCAGCAGGCAGCGTTGACAGCGGCGAACGCGATTACCTCGGGCAAGGAAAGGACGCGTGGCGCGCGCGAGGCGCTCAGCGCGTAACTGAAGAACAGCGTTATCGGTCATGGGGAAACACGTTGAAAAACGCTATTGTCGCAGAGGTGAAAACGGGGCACAAGATGCGCCCCGTAGAGATTATAATGATTCGTTAAGCCAGCTATCAAACGGGGCTTTTGGTACAGCGCCGTTAAGCATGTCGACGATTTCACCTTTTCTGAAGATCATGATGGTCGGAATGCTGCGGATACCGAAACGGGCGCTGAGTTCACGCTCGGCTTCCGTATTCACTTTAACAAAACGCACTTTGCCGCTACGCTCTTCCGCGACATCTTCAAAAATCGGGGCGAAGTTACGACATGGACCACACCAGGGGGCCCAAAAGTCAACGACCACCGGGAGATCGTCTTTTAACAGTTTATCCAGTGTCTCACCGGTCGCATTGATCACCTCCCCATCAAACAGGTCGTGACCACAGCGTCCGCATTTAGCCGCTTCCTGGACACGATCGTCAGGGATGCGGTTGATAGCCTGGCAGCTGGTACAAACGGTATTCATAACTAACCTCTGGATGAGTGGAGTGGACTTCACGGCATAAACGCCAGTATGTTTCTATTATGTTACATATTATCGGAGAGTCTGTTCTAAACAACAATGCGTTTTATTCAATGAGTACAATAGTCCTTAGCTTTTAAATGAAATAATGGCTAACGACGTGCACATCGGGTAATCTGCGCGCTTCGCGCAGAGCAGGTGGAGAAAAACATGAGCGACGAACTGAAGAACAAAAACGGCAAGGTCAAAGTGATGTACGTCCGCAGTGACGATGACTCGGATAAACGCACCCAAAATCCACGTACTGGCAAAGGCGGCGGTCGCCCCGGTACTTCCCGAGCCGAAGGCGGTCGTCGCCCTGCCCGTGATGAACGAAAGGGTCCGAACAGCGAACGTGGTCGTGAACGCGGGCGTGACCGCGATGTAGAACGCGACCGCAGACGTGAAGATTCACCGTGGCGTACCGTTTCCCGCGCACCGAATGATGACGCAGCGGATAAAGCCGATCACGGCGGTATTAGCGGTAAGAGCTTTATCGATCCTGAAGTATTACGCCGTCAGCGCGCGGAAGAAACCCGCGTTTACGGTGAGAATGCCTGTCAGGCTCTGTTCCAGAGTCGTCCGGACGCTATCGTCCGCGCCTGGTTTGTTCAGAGCGTAACCCCGCGTTTTAAAGAAGCATTACGCTGGATGGCGGCAAACCGCAAAGCCTATCACGTGGTTGACGAAGCCGAGCTGGCGAAAGCCTCTGGCACTGAACACCACGGTGGCGTCTGTTTCCTGATCAAAAAACGTAACGGTACTACCGTTAAGCAGTGGGTCGGTCAGGCAGGGGCGCAGGATTGCGTGCTGGCACTGGAAGATATCGCTAACCCGCATAACCTGGGCGGTATGATGCGTAGCTGCGCGCACTTCGGTGTGAAAGGCGTGGTGGTTCAGGATGCGGCGCTGCTGGAATCGGGGGCGGCTATCCGTACTGCTGAAGGTGGAGCAGAGCATGTTCAGCCGATTACCGGTGACAGCATTGTCGATGTGTTGGACGATTTCCGTAACGCGGGTTACACGGTAGTGATGACCTCAAGCGTGAAAGGTAAACCGCTGTTTACTACCACGCTGCCGGAAAAAATGGTGCTGGTATTAGGGCGTGAGCGTGAAGCTCTGCCAGAAGCAGCATGTTCAGCCGACGACCTGTGCGTGGCGATTGACGGTACCGGCAAGGTAGAAACGCTCAATGTTTCTGTCGCGACCGGCGTGTTGCTCGCGGAGTGGTGGCGTCAGAACAAAGCCTGATAATAAAAATGCCAGCGAATCGCTGGCATTTTTTTACTCGCTTTCTGCGGGTAATACCGGCATCCAGTCAATCGGTTTTTCACCTCGTTGTTCCAGCCATTCATTCGCCAGTACAAAGTGATTGCAACCAAAGAAACCGCGATGCGCAGAGAGTGGTGATGGGTGGGGCGCTTTCAACACATGGTGACGCTGCGCATCAATAATCGCGCCTTTCTTCTGTGCGTGAGAACCCCAGAGCAGGAAAACCACGCCTTCCCGATGTTGGTTAATCAGGCTGATGACTTTATCGGTAAATGTTTCCCATCCAAGGCTGGCGTGAGAATGTGCCTGACCGGCGCGAACGGTGAGTACGGTGTTGAGTAACAGTACCCCCTGGCGTGCCCAGCTTTCCAGATATCCGTGCGTGGGGCGGGTGAAGCCGGGAATTGTTGCTTCCAGCTCTTTGTACATGTTCAGCAACGAAGGCGGAGTGGCAATCCCCGGACGAACAGAGAACGCGAGACCGTGTGCCTGGCCTGGGCCGTGGTAAGGATCCTGACCCAGGATGACAACTTTCACGTCACCAAGCTCGGTAAAACGAAACGCGTTAAACACATCTTTTTGCGGCGGATAAATTGTCATTCCTGACTGACGCTCGCCGGCAACAGTATGCAGTGTGTTAACAAAATAAGGCTGCTGTTTTTCTTCAGCCAGCACATCGTGCCAGGTTAATTCGGTGGCCATCTCGCTCTCCTGCGAATTTTCAATCCCCCTAGCTTAACTGCTTCTTTCGACGTCGCAAAATTCTGTACGTTTCTTAATGGTCTACCCCTTAAAGATAGTTGAAAATTTATGTAAAAAGTTTAGCTGTGTACACGGCGTAAGTTGATGTAAAACAATAAAATCCACCTATCACCACTTTTCATGTGTGGTTTTTATTGATTTAAATCAAAGATTCGAGGGTGTGTGAGGGGTATATATACACTCAAGCAACAATGGTTTTACCAATTGGCCGGATGACGGCCAACCGAGATCAAATAATTTTGCCGGGGAGGCATCAAATGATTACAGGTATCCAGATTACTAAAGCTGCAAACGACGACCTGCTGAACTCTTTCTGGCTGCTGGACAGCGAAAAAGGCGAAGCACGCTGCATCGTTGCGAAAGCAGGTTTCAATGCTGATGAAGTCGTTGCTGTCAGCAAACTGGGCGAAATCGAATACCGTGAAGTACCGGTAGACGTACAGCCGGAAGTCCGCGTGGAAGGTGGTCAGCACCTGAACGTGAACGTTCTGCGTCGCGAAACGCTGGAAGATGCAGTTAAGCATCCGGAAAAATATCCGCAGCTGACCATCCGTGTTTCTGGTTATGCAGTGCGTTTCAACTCTCTGACCCCAGAACAGCAGCGCGACGTTATCGCTCGTACCTTTACTGAGAGCCTGTAAGGCTCACGGGGAATAGCCCCGTTTAGCAAAGAATCAAAAAGCGGAAGATGCCAGTGTGTCTTCCGCTTTTTTGCATCCGTTAGTAAAAGATCCTTACCGCGCAATACACCAACAGCAGCGCCAGAATGATATTCAACTGCCGGCCGTAACGGCGAAAAACGCGCTGAAAAAGATGGCCCGCCAGCGCCCAGCAGGCATTTCCGAAGGTGCCGATCAGCGCCAACAGAATACTCACTCCAATCAGCCAGTGTGCGTCCTGAGTGTACGGTAATACAAACGTGGATAACGCGGTAATGCCGTACAAAATGATTTCACGTTAACAAACTGCAAGCCAAAACTCGCCCAGAAGCTAATCGGCTCTGACCGCAAATCATCGTTTGTAGCCGGGCTGGTGGCGATCTTCAGCGCCAGCCACAGGATATAAGCTGCCCCAGCCCAACTGAGCCAATGGATGATGGCAGGATCCATAACCGCCAGTGAAAATGACGGGCGAAACGCTGCTGGCGTATAAAATGCCGCAGGTTTTACAGCGAGTTAAACAACGTGCGCCCCATGTGTGGTTGTCTTTACAGTCACTCAATTGTTATGTCATTCGCGATGCGTTGCTCAGTGATGAGGTCGATCTGGGGGTGTTTTATCGGGTGGGTAATGACGATGCCCTTGAGTTGATGCCGCTAGGCGATCAGTCACTGGCATTAGTTGCTTCGCCGCTGCTCCAGCACGTTGATTTTACTCAGTATAACCAGCACATTCCCTGCAGTTTTATCATTAATGAGCCGCAATGTATTTTCAGACAGCGCTTCGAGGGGCTACTGCGTAAACGACAGATTACGCTGGAAAATACCATTGAGTTATGGAGCATTGAAAGCATTAAGCAGTGCGTATCGGCAAATCTTGGGGTCAGCTTTTTGCCGCGTTTTGCCGTTGAGAGGGAGCTACGTTCAGGGGAATTGATTGAATTACCGTACAGTGAACAACCTGAGTTAATTACGGCATTGTGTGGTTATCATGCCGGAAAAGTCGTTGGTCCGGCGATGCGTGTGTTTCTTGAGTGTATTGAAGAGAGTTTTGCATCACGTGAAAAAATGCCGGGCTAAACGGCCCGGCATTCGGTTTACTCTTTGTCGGACTGCTGGGTAGCAGCTCCGCTCGGCTTACGACGTTTGCCGATATTTTTTGCATCGCGGTGACGTTTTTTCACCCGCGGCTTCTCTTTCTCTTTCGCTTTTTTCTCGGCGCGCTTCGCCAGCACTTTCTTGGATGGTTTACCGTTGGATTTCTCACTTGGCGCGCGCGTGGTTGGACGCAGTTCGTCGATGACGCGTGCTTTCAGCGGCTCGTCAATATAGCGGCTCGCTTTGCCGAGAAGCAGATGGTCGTGCGCTTCAACCAAAGAGATCGCAGTACCTTTACGACCTGCGCGACCGGTACGGCCAATGCGGTGCAGATAGGCATCGCCACTGCGCGGCATGTCGAAGTTAAACACATGGCTGACGTCAGGAATATCGATCCCGCGAGCGGCAACGTCGGTGGCTACCAGCACGTTCACGCGGCCATCGGTCAGGCGTTTGATCGCTTCATTGCGTTTGTTCTGCACCATCTCGCCTTCGAGATAGCAGTTGTTAATGCCCGCCTGGCGCAGCCAGCCTGCCAGCTCGTGCACACGCTCGCGTTTACGTACGAAGACAATCGAGCGGGTCGCTTCCGGCTGTTTTAACAGATGGATCAGCAGGGCAGTTTTGTGCTCGATGTCATCAGCACGGTAGTAAAACTGATGGATCTTCTTGCGTTCGCGGGTGGACGGATCCGCTGAGACTTCGACCGGATCTTCCAACAGACGCTCGGCAAAATCTTTAATCGCATCGCCTTCCAGCGTGGCGGAGAACAGCATGGTTTGCTTACGCCAGCGGGTTTCACCGGCGATATGTTCGATGTCCTGGGCAAAACCCATGTCCAGCATACGATCTGCTTCATCGAGAATTAGCGTCTCAACCGCATGGCAGTCGAAGTTTTCTTCTTTAATGTATTGCAGCAGACGACCCGTGGTGGCAACCACGATGTCCTGGTTTTCGCTAAAGACTTCCATGTGGTTCATGTAAGCCACGCCGCCGGTAATGGTCGCGATATCCAGATGCGTATTTTTCGCCAGCTCACGGGCGTGTTCAGCAACCTGCATCGCCAGTTCGCGCGTTGGCGTCAGGATTAAAATGCGCGGCGGACCGGATTTCTTGCGTGGGAAGTCGAGCAGGTGCTGCAACGCTGGCAGCAAATATGCCGCCGTTTTACCGGTGCCTGTCGGCGCAGAACCGAGTACATCACGGCCATCGAGCGCAGGCGGAATGGCGGCAGCCTGAATGGCGGTCGGGCGAGTGAAACCTTTTTCCTGGAGGGCATCCAGAAGGCTTTCATCGAGTTCAAGTTCGGAAAAAGTCGTTACAGTCATGTTCTACCTCTGAGTGGGGCGCTGATTATAGACGTTACGGCTGCAATCTTCATCTGTTTGTATGGATATACCTTCTCAGGTATTGTTTTTATCCTATGTTATCGTTTTTTTTCCAGGAAGGTTGTTCTTCATGCCCCAGTCTACATCCGTACTGAAACGTAATGGATTTACTTTTAAGCAGTTTTTTGTGGCACACGATCGCTGTGCAATGAAAGTCGGAACGGACGGCATTTTATTGGGGGCCTGGGCCCCCGTTGCGGGCGTAAAGCGGATCCTGGATATTGGTACCGGGAGCGGCCTGTTGGCGCTGATGCTGGCCCAGCGCACTGATGAAAACGTCATCATTGACGCCGTGGAGCTTGATGTCGACGCCGCGCAGCAGGCGCAGGAGAACATCGCGCAATCTCCGTGGATGCATCGCGTGAGTGTTCATACAGAAGATGCGCAACAGTGGATACCGCGTCAGACCGTGCGTTTTGATTTGATAATCAGCAATCCTCCCTATTATGAACAGGGCGTGGAATGCGCTACACCGCAGCGCGAGCAGGCCCGCTATACCACCTCGCTCGATCACCAGGCGTTGCTTACGTTGGCGGCGGACAGCATTACGGAAGACGGTTTTTTTTGTGTGGTGCTACCGGAGCAGATTGGTAACGCATTTACTCAGCAGGCGCTTAGCATAGGCTGGCATCTGCGATTGCGCACGGATGTAGCAGAAACCGAGGCCCGTCTACCGCATCGGGTATTGCTGGCATTCTCCCCGCAGGCCGGGGAGTGCTTTAGCGACAGGCTGGTGATCCGTGGGCCAGACCAACGTTACTCTGAAGGTTATACGGCGCTGACCCAGGCGTTCTATCTGTTTATGTGATGACTGAGCGGCGAGAGAATTGACGGGCCCGCCTCTGGAAGCTGTTCTGGGTAATCCAGCGTGTAGTGCAGGCCCCGACTCTCTTTGCGCATCATCGCGCAGCGGACAATCAGCTCGGCAACCTGCACCAGATTGCGCAGCTCCAGTAGGTTGTTCGACACACGGAAATGGGCGTAATACTCGTCGATTTCCTGTTGCAGCATGGTGATACGGCGCAGGGCGCGTTCCAGACGTTTAGTGGTGCGCACAATACCGACGTAATCCCACATGAACAGCCGCAGCTCATGCCAGTTATGCTGGATAACAACCAATTCATCTGGATTTTCTACCCGGCTTTCATCCCAGCCCGGGAGCGTGCTGACGCCGCGTGCATAAGGCATACGCCTGTCGATATCTTCAGCCGCGGACCAACCGTAAACCAGACACTCCAGCAATGAGTTCGATGCCATCCGGTTGGCGCCATGCAGGCCGGTGTAACTCACTTCGCCGATCGCATACAACCCATCGACATCGGTACGGCCAAAGTCATCAACCATCACGCCGCCGCAGGTATAGTGCGCGGCAGGCACGATGGGAACAGGTTCTTTGGTTAGATCAATGCCCAGTCCCAGCAACTTTTCATAAATCATCGGGAAATGCTGACGAACAAATTCTTCCGGTTTATGACTGATATCGAGGAACATGCAATCTGCACCCAGGCGCTTCATTTCATGATCAATGGCGCGGGCGACAATATCGCGGGGAGCCAGTTCGCCACGCTCGTCAAAATCGGGCATAAAGCGTGAACCGTCCGGGCGTTTCAGGTGCGCGCCTTCGCCGCGCAGCGCTTCGGTCAGCAGAAAATTGCGCGCCTGCGGATGATACAGCGCTGTTGGGTGAAACTGGTTAAACTCCAGGTTGGCGACGCGGCATCCCGCACGCCAGGCCATTGCAATTCCGTCACCCGAGGAAATATCCGGATTGGTGGTGTATTGATATACCTTTGACGCGCCGCCGGTGGCCAGCACTACCGACTTCGCATGGCAGGTTTCTACGGCTTCTTTATTACGATTCCAGATCCAGGCACCGACAACCCGACGCGTTCCCGGCAGACCGATTTTATCGGAGACAATCAGGTCGACAGCATTACTGCGCTCGAGAACCCGGATGTTGGGATGATTTTGTGCCTGGCTGACGAGGGTGGTTTCGACTTCTTTGCCGGTAGCATCCGCAGCGTGCAGGATGCGTCGATGGCTGTGACCGCCTTCACGGGTCAGGTGATAGCTCTCTTCACCGTTAGGCTGAACCTGCGTATCAAATAAGACGCCCTGATCGATAAGCCATTGAACGCAGGTACGGGCATTGCTGGCGACAAATTCCACCGCATGGCGATCGCACAGCCCGGCCCCGGCAATCAGCGTATCTTCAACGTGGGAGTCGATACTGTCGGTTTCATCGAAAACCGCGGCAATACCGCCCTGGGCATAAAATGTCGAGCCTTCGCTGACCGGCCCTTTGCTCAGGACAATAACCTGATGCTTTTCAGCCAGGCGCAGCGCCAGTGAGAGTCCGGCAGCCCCGCTGCCAATGATCAGCACGTCACAGGATAATTCAGGAGTCGTATTCATGATTTTTGTTTAATTTACTAAACAGTGTTTGGTCACCATAGCACCACATTGCGCGATACTGCACGTTTTATTTTTAAACGTGTTGCAATGACTAAACATGAAAGAAAAACATGATGAGGGTGAAATAGGCAAAAATATTTTGTGAAGCAGGCCGTTAGCATCAGATTATGTGATGAAATAAAGTGCCCGTTGGGTTACTCTGCAAGCGGTGAAATGGGCATTTCTGTACAGATAGTGCGTTGATCGGGTTATGTAGACTTATAATGAGAGATAAGACCTGTCTACAACATGACAAACAAAAAACAATGCGTAACGGAACTTTACGAAACTTGAGCACTCTAAGCATTTGCTTGCTCATAGTGAAGCTGATGGAGTGGCGTTTCGAAGGCGCGTGGAAATTTGGTTTGGGGAGACTTTACCTCGGATGAGCGAGCAGTTAACGGACCAGGTCCTGGTAGAACGGGTCCAGAAGGGAGATCAGAAAGCCTTTAACCTACTGGTAGTGCGCTATCAGCATAAGGTGGCGAGTCTGGTTTCTCGCTATGTACCATCGGGTGATGTACCCGATGTAGTACAAGAAGCATTTATCAAAGCCTATCGTGCGCTGGACTCGTTCCGGGGGGATAGTGCTTTTTATACCTGGCTGTATCGTATTGCGGTCAATACAGCGAAGAATTACCTGGTCGCTCAGGGGCGTCGTCCACCTTCCAGTGATATAGATGCGATTGAAGCAGAAAATTACGAAAGTGGCGGTGCGCTGAAAGAAATTTCGAACCCTGAGAACTTAATGTTGTCAGAAGAACTGAGACAGATAGTTTTCCGAACTATTGAGTCCCTCCCGGAAGATTTACGCATGGCAATAACCTTGCGGGAGCTGGATGGCCTGAGCTATGAAGAGATAGCCGCTATCATGGATTGTCCGGTGGGTACGGTGCGTTCACGTATCTTCCGAGCGAGGGAAGCTATTGATAATAAAGTTCAACCGCTTATCAGGCGTTGACGATAGCGGGATACTGGAAAAGGTATTAGGCATGCAGAAAGAAAAACTTTCCGCTTTAATGGATGGCGAAACGCTGGATACTGAGTTGCTCAAAGAGCTGGCTCACGACCCGGAAATGCAAAAAACCTGGGAGAGTTATCACCTGATTCGCGATTCCATGCGAGGTGATACTGCCGACGTTCTCCATTTCGATATTTCCGCCCGCGTAATGGCCGCCATCCAGGATGAGCCGGTACGTCAGACGGCGCCATTGATTCCTGAGGCCCAGCCAGCACCGCACCAGTGGCAGAAAATGCCGTTCTGGAAGAAAATGCGTCCGTGGGCCGCGCAGCTTACTCAAATGGGTGTGGCCGCGTGTGTATCACTTGCAGTTATTGTTGGCGTCCAGCACTATAATGGGCAATCTGAAACGTCCCAGCAGCCCGAAACGCCGGTATTTAATACATTACCGATGATGGGTAAAGCCAGTCCGGTAAGCCTGGGTGTACCTTCTGACGCGACGGCCAGCGGCGGTCAGCAACAGCAGGTACAGGAGCAGCGTCGTCGTATTAATGCCATGTTGCAGGATTACGAACTGCAACGTCGACTGCACTCTGAACAGCTTCAGTTTGAGCAGGCCCAGACACAGCAAGCCGCTGTGCAGGTGCCAGGAATTCAAACTTTAGGAACGCAATCGCAGTAATGAAGCAACTTTGGTTTGCCATGTCACTTGTGGCTGGTAGCCTGTTCTTCTCTGTCAACGCCTCGGCCAATCCTGCGTCCGGGGCGTTGTTGCAGCAGATGAATCTGGCCAGCCAGTCGCTCACCTATGAGCTGTCATTTGTCAGCATCAATAAGCAGGGTGTTGAATCCCTACGTTATCGCCATGCCCGCCTGGATAACCGTCCGCTCGCGCAACTGTTGCAAATGGATGGTCCGCGCCGGGAAGTGGTGCAACGTGGCAACGAAATCAGTTATTTTGAGCCAGGTCTCGAACCGTTCACGCTGAACGGCGACTATATCGTTGACTCACTGCCCTCCCTGATTTACACCGACTTCAAACGTCTTGCTCCCTACTATGATTTTATCTCAGTAGGCCGCACCCGTATTGCCGACAGGCTCTGTGAAGTGATCCGCGTTGTGGCGCGTGACGGCACCCGTTACAGCTATATCGTTTGGATGGACACTGAGACCAAGCTGCCAATGCGTGTTGATCTTCTTGACCGTGATGGCGAAACGCTGGAACAGTTCCGCGTCATCGCGTTTACTGTTAACAACGGTGTCAGCGACAGCATGCAGACGCTGGCGAAAGCCAATCTGCCGCCGTTGCTGTCAGTTCCTGCGGGTGAGAAAACCAACTTCAACTGGAGTCCGTCGTGGTTGCCGCAAGGCTTCAGCGAGGTGTCCAGCAGTCGACGTCCGCTGCCGACGATGGATAACATGCCGATCGAATCACGGCTTTATTCCGATGGTCTGTTCAGTTTCTCCGTGAACGTAAACCGCGCGATGCAAAACAGTGCCGATCAACTGCTGCGCACTGGACGCCGCACGGTTAGCACCAGCGTGCGAGATAACGCCGAAATCACTATTGTCGGTGAGCTTCCGCCGCAAACGGCGAAGCGTATCGCGGACAATATTAAGTTCAGGGCTGCACAATGATTAAAGAGTGGGCGACGGTCGTCTCCTGGCAAAATGGTCTGGCGACGGTCAGCTGTGATGTTAAAGCATCATGTAGCAGCTGTGCTTCCCGGGCCGGATGCGGGAGCCGCGTGCTGAACAAACTGGGACCACAGACCACACACACCATCGTGGTGCCCTGCGACGAACCCTTGACCCCTGGTCAAAAAGTTGAACTGGGCATTGCCGAAGGTAGCCTGCTCGGTTCGGCGATGCTGGTCTACATGTCTCCGTTGGCGGGACTGTTTCTTTTCGCGGCGCTATTCCAGGTACTGTTTGGTTCCGATCTTGCGGCATTAAGCGGAGCAGTGTTGGGGGGCGTGGGCGGATTCCTGATTGCTCGTGGATACTCTCGTAAGCTTGCTGAACGCGAAGCCTGGCAGCCGGTCATTCTGAACGTTGCTCTCCCACCCGATCTTATTCGCGTCGAAACCCAGCAGTGATATCTTTGCCTGATGGCACTGCGCTTATCAGGCCTACTGCGTCCTCAGATGCAGGCGTAGGCCGGATAAGGCGTTTATGCCGCCATCCGACAAAAGTTTCATCGACTTTGCAAAGTTGTTTCCAGTTCCCGCTATCCTTGCTCTATGAACATTTCCTCGCCTCAGCGTTGTAGTGTAGAATGCGGCGTTTCACTTAAACAGACGTTAAGCTCAGAACAGCGACTTCTCAGAGCCTGCTCAGGCGGGCGTAAGGCACAATAATTACACTATATGAAGAACATACGTAACTTTTCAATCATAGCTCACATCGACCACGGTAAATCGACGCTGTCTGACCGTATTATCCAGATCTGCGGTGGCCTGTCTGACCGTGAAATGGAAGCGCAGGTTCTCGACTCGATGGATCTTGAGCGTGAGCGCGGTATTACTATCAAAGCGCAGAGCGTGACGCTCGATTTCAAAGCATCTGATGGTGAAACCTATCAGCTTAACTTTATCGACACCCCGGGCCACGTTGACTTCTCGTATGAAGTTTCCCGTTCGCTTGCCGCCTGTGAAGGTGCACTGCTGGTGGTTGATGCCGGGCAGGGCGTAGAAGCGCAGACCCTGGCTAACTGCTATACCGCCATGGAAATGGATCTGGAAGTGGTGCCGGTTCTGAACAAAATCGACCTACCGGCCGCCGATCCTGAACGCGTAGCGGAAGAGATCGAAGATATCGTCGGTATCGATGCGACAGATGCCGTTCGCTGCTCGGCGAAAACCGGCGTTGGCGTCACTGACGTTCTTGAACGTCTGGTACGCGACATTCCGCCGCCGGAAGGTGATCCGGAAGGCCCATTACAGGCGCTGATCATCGACTCCTGGTTCGACAACTACCTTGGCGTGGTGTCGCTGGTGCGTATTAAAAACGGTACCATGCGTAAAGGCGACAAAATTAAAGTAATGAGCACCGGTCAGGTCTATAACGCCGACCGCCTGGGGATCTTCACGCCAAAACAGGTTGACCGTACCGAGCTGAAATGCGGCGAGGTAGGTTGGTTGGTTTGTGCGATTAAAGACATCCTCGGCGCGCCGGTTGGCGATACCCTGACGCAGGCGCGTAACCCGGCAGACAAACCGCTGCCAGGCTTTAAAAAAGTGAAGCCACAGGTTTACGCTGGTCTGTTCCCGGTCAGCTCTGACGACTATGAAAACTTCCGTGACGCGCTTGGCAAGCTGAGCCTGAACGACGCCTCCCTGTTCTACGAACCGGAAAGCTCTACCGCGCTGGGCTTCGGCTTCCGTTGTGGCTTCCTTGGTCTGCTGCACATGGAGATCATTCAGGAACGTCTGGAGCGTGAATATGATCTGGATCTGATCACTACCGCGCCGACTGTAGTCTACGAAGTCGAAACCACGGCGAAAGAGACTATCTACGTCGATAGTCCGTCCAAGCTGCCGCCGCTGAACAACATCTACGAACTGCGTGAGCCGATCGCTGAGTGTCACATGCTGCTGCCGCAGGCTTACCTTGGCAACGTCATCACCCTGTGTATCGAGAAGCGTGGCGTCCAGACGAACATGGTTTACCACGGTAACCAGGTGGCGCTGACCTATGAAATCCCGATGGCGGAAGTAGTACTCGATTTCTTCGACCGTCTGAAGTCGACCTCTCGCGGCTATGCGTCGCTGGACTATAACTTCAAACGCTTCCAGGCGTCTGACATGGTGCGCGTTGATGTCCTTATCAACAACGAACGTGTCGATGCGCTGGCGCTGATTACTCACCGCGACAACTCCCAGAGCCGTGGCCGCGAACTGGTTGAGAAGATGAAAGATCTAATCCCTCGCCAGCAGTTTGATATCGCGATCCAGGCGGCCATTGGTACGCACATCATCGCGCGTTCAACCGTGAAGCAGCTGCGTAAAAACGTTCTGGCGAAATGCTACGGCGGTGATATCAGCCGTAAGAAAAAGCTGCTGCAAAAACAGAAAGAGGGTAAAAAGCGCATGAAGCAGATCGGTAACGTCGAACTGCCGCAGGAAGCGTTCCTCGCCATTCTGCATGTCGGTAAAGACAGCAAATAATCTTAAGGAGTTGGCATGGCGAACATGTTTGCCCTGATTCTGGTGATTGCCACACTGGTGACGGGCATTTTATGGTGCGTAGATAAATTCATCTTCGCACCAAAACGCCGGGAGCGTCAGGCAGCAGCGCAAGCTGCTGCAGGTGATTCACTGGATAAAGCAACGCTGAAAAAAGTATCCCCTAAGCCGGGCTGGCTGGAAACCGGGGCATCCGTTTTCCCGGTACTGGCGATTGTGCTGGTGGTACGTTCATTTATTTATGAGCCGTTCCAGATCCCGTCAGGTTCGATGATGCCGACGCTGCTTATCGGTGACTTTATCCTGGTGGAGAAATTCGCCTACGGGATTAAAGATCCGATTTACCAGAAAACGCTGATCGAAACCGGTCATCCGAAACGCGGTGATATCGTGGTGTTTAAATACCCGGAAGATCCGCGCCTGGACTACATTAAACGTGCGGTCGGTTTACCGGGAGACAAAGTAACGTACGATCCAGTGGCGAAAGAAGTGACTATTCAGCCAGGATGCCGTTCCGGTCAGGCGTGTGAAAACGCGCTGCCGGTAACGTATTCGGATGTTCAGCCAAGTGATTTCGTACAGACCTTTGCGCGCCGTAACGGTGGGGAAGCGACCAGTGGCTTCTTTGAAGTTCCGCTGAACGAAACGAAAGAGAACGGAATTCGTCTCTCTGAGCGTAAAGAAACGCTGGGTGAGGTCACGCACCGCATTCTGACTGTGCCAATCGCGCAGGATCAGGTGGGAATGTATTACCGCCAGCCTGGTCAGCAACTGGCAACCTGGATCGTCCCGCCAGGGCACTACTTCATGATGGGTGATAACCGTGACAACAGTGCGGACAGCCGTTACTGGGGATTTGTGCCGGAAGCGAATCTGGTGGGTAAAGCGACCGCTATCTGGATGAGTTTCGATAAGCAAGAAGGTGAATGGCCGACCGGTGTGCGTTTAAGCCGTATTGGTGGCATTCACTAATCGCCGATAATCGTTCACGTTGTCGTCATTACGGCGGCAGCGTGAATTATTTCTCGGATAAATTCCCGCAGACTAACGACATCCCTTGTCGTTGTGTATAGAATATTCCCCCGAAGTTTTAGGTTGGCACCGACAGGTTGCCACGGCACACGAAACAGCGTTGGTTTGTATATAAAAGCATGCAGGCGAAGCCAGATGGCTCCGCAAAGTGCGTATATCAGGTCTGTTTCGTGTGCTGAATTGTTGACGCATTCATTTATTGGTATCGCATGAACCCCATCGTAATTAATCGGCTTCAACGGAAGCTGGGCTACACTTTTAATCATCAGGAGCTGTTGCAGCAGGCATTAACTCACCGGAGCGCCAGCAGCAAACATAACGAGCGTTTAGAATTTCTGGGCGACTCTATTTTGAGCTTTGTTATCGCTAATGCGCTGTATCACCGTTTCCCTCGAGTGGACGAAGGTGACATGAGCCGCATGCGCGCAACGCTGGTTCGCGGCAATACGCTGGCTGAATTAGCCCGTGAGTTTGACCTCGGTGAATGTTTACGTTTGGGGCCTGGTGAGCTGAAAAGCGGCGGCTTCCGTCGTGAATCGATCCTGGCCGATACCGTTGAAGCGTTGATCGGCGGCGTCTTCCTCGACAGCGATATTCAAACCGTTGAGCAATTAATCCTGAACTGGTATCAAACTCGTCTGGATGAAATTAGCCCAGGCGACAAACAAAAAGATCCGAAAACGCGCCTGCAGGAATATTTGCAGGGTCGCCACCTGCCTCTGCCGTCTTATTTGGTGGTGCAGGTCCGTGGTGAAGCACACGATCAAGAATTTACTATCCACTGCCAGGTCAGCGGCCTGAGTGAACCGGTGGTTGGCACAGGTTCGAGCCGTCGTAAGGCTGAGCAGGCTGCCGCCGAACAGGCGTTAAAAAAACTGGAGCTGGAATGAGCGAAGAGAAAACTTACTGCGGATTTATTGCCATCGTCGGTCGCCCGAACGTCGGCAAATCCACCCTGTTGAATAATCTGCTTGGGCAGAAGATTTCTATTACCTCACGTAAGGCTCAGACAACACGTCACCGTATTGTTGGCATCCATACTGAAGGCGCGTATCAGGCGATTTATGTTGATACCCCGGGCCTGCATATGGAAGAAAAACGAGCGATCAACCGCCTGATGAACAAAGCGGCGAGCAGCTCGATCGGTGATGTTGAACTGGTTATTTTCGTTGTGGAAGGCACCCGCTGGACGCCGGACGACGAAATGGTGCTCAACAAGCTGCGTGATGGCAAAGCCCCGGTTATTCTGGCTGTGAACAAAGTAGACAACGTTCAGGAAAAAGCCGATCTGTTGCCGCACCTGCAGTTCCTGGCAAGCCAGATGAACTTCCTTGATATCGTGCCGATTTCTGCCGAAACCGGCTTGAATGTCGATACCGTTGCGGGCATCGTGCGTAAGCATTTGCCGGAAGCTATTCATCACTTCCCGGAAGATTACATCACCGATCGTTCTCAGCGCTTTATGGCCTCAGAAATCATCCGTGAAAAGCTGATGCGTTTTCTGGGTGCTGAATTGCCGTACTCCGTTACCGTGGAAATTGAGCGTTTTATCTCCAATGAGCGCGGTGGTTACGATATTAACGGTCTGATCCTCGTTGAACGTGAAGGGCAGAAGAAGATGGTTATTGGCAACAAAGGGGCCAAAATTAAAACCATCGGCATCGAAGCGCGTAAAGACATGCAGGAGATGTTCGAAGCGCCGGTTCACCTCGAACTGTGGGTGAAGGTGAAATCCGGCTGGGCCGATGACGAACGCGCGCTGCGTAGCCTCGGTTACGGCGACGACGTCTAAACCCATCTTCTGAAACACGGCGAGTATATGGAAGGATGGCAACGAGCCTTTGTCTTGCATAGTCGCCCCTGGAGCGAAACCAGTCTCGTGCTGGACGTCTTCACGGAAGAGTCGGGTCGCGTGCGCCTGGTGGCTAAAGGCGCACGTTCCAAACGTTCTAATCTCAAAGGCGCGCTCCAGCCTTTTACCCCGTTGTTGCTTCGCTTTGGTGGGCGTGGAGAGGTCAAAACCCTACGTAGTGCTGAAGCCGTTTCTCTGGCACTCCCTCTTAGCGGTATCACGCTGTACAGCGGCTTGTATATCAACGAGCTTGTCTCGCGCGTACTCGAGTACGAAACCCGCTTTTCTGAACTCTTTTTCGATTACCTGAACTGTATTCAGGCGCTGGCTGGCGCGACGGGTTCGCCAGAACCTGCATTGCGTCGCTTTGAGCTGGCCTTACTTGGACATCTGGGGTATGGCGTCGATTTTACCCACTGTGCGGGCAGCGGCGAGCCGGTAGACGACACGATGACCTATCGTTACCGGGAAGAAAAAGGGTTTATTGCCAGCGTCGTTATTGATAACAACACCTTTACCGGACGCCATCTCAAAGCACTTGAGTCGCGTGAATTTCCTGATGTCGATACGTTACGCGCCGCGAAACGCTTTACCCGCATGGCGTTAAAGCCGTATCTTGGTGGTAAGCCGTTAAAAAGCCGGGAACTGTTCCGGCAATTTATGCCAAAACGCGCAGTAAAAACAAATAATGATTAACGAGGATTGTCATGGCTGAATTACTGTTAGGCGTCAATATTGACCACATTGCCACGTTACGTAATGCACGCGGTACCGCATATCCGGACCCGGTTCAGGCAGCGTTTATCGTTGAACAGGCGGGCGCGGACGGTATTACCGTACATCTGCGTGAAGACCGTCGCCATATCACCGACCGTGACGTGCGCATTTTGCGCCAGACGCTGGATACGCGCATGAATCTGGAAATGGCAGTCACCGAAGAGATGCTGGCGATTGCTGTTGAGACTAAGCCGCATTTTTGCTGTCTGGTGCCGGAAAAACGTCAGGAAGTTACCACTGAAGGTGGTCTGGACGTCGCCGGTCAGCGTGACAAGATGCGCGATGCCTGCAAACGCCTGGCGGACGCAGGCATTCTGGTTTCGCTGTTTATCGATGCCGACGAAGAACAGATTAAGGCCGCTGCGGAAGTTGGCGCGCCGTTTATTGAAATTCACACCGGCTGTTACGCCGATGCGAAAACTGACGCAGAGCAGGCCAGCGAACTGGCGCGTATCGCCAAAGCGGCGACCTATGCTGCAAGCCTTGGCCTGAAGGTGAATGCGGGTCACGGTCTGACGTATCACAACGTTAAAGCTATCGCACGGATCCCGGAAATGCACGAGCTGAACATTGGCCATGCCATTATCGGGCGCGCGGTGATGAGCGGTCTGAAAGATGCCGTAGTCGAAATGAAGCGCCTGATGCTGGAAGCGCGTGGCTAATGGCGATTCTGGGATTAGGCACGGATATCGTGGAGATTGCCCGCATCGAAGCGGTAATCTCCCGTTCCGGCGACCGCCTGGCAAGACGTGTGCTCAGCGACAACGAATGGGCAATCTGGGAAACGCATCAGCAGCCGGTGCGTTTTCTGGCGAAGCGTTTTGCAGTCAAAGAGGCGGCAGCAAAAGCCTTTGGCACGGGTATTCGCAATGGGCTGGCGTTTAATCAGTTTGAAGTCTTTAACGACGAACTCGGTAAGCCGCGTCTGCGATTATGGGGAGAGGCGTTAAAACTGGCGGAAAAACTCGGCGTCGCGCATATGCATGTGACGCTGGCCGATGAGCGTCACTACGCCTGCGCTACGGTGATTATCGAGAGTTAGATTCTGCACGTTGCCGGATGGCGACGCGGTTAAAGTTTATCAGCGTGGTGCATCAGCACAAACTTATCCCACAACTGCTCTTCTGTTTCGACATGTGCCGGATCTTTCAAAATAGTATTGGGGATCGGGCACACCTTCTGGCAGGTTGGCGTGTCGTAATGGCCTACGCATTCCGTACACTTGTCGCTGTTAATCTCGTAAATGCTATCACCCATCGAAATCGCCTCATTCGGGCATTCGGGCTCGCACATATCGCAATTGATACACTTTTTAGTGATTAACAGGGCCATCAGGAAACTCTCAAAACATCACAAATCGGGCGGGCATTATACGCGCATTCTTTGCTCAGACCAGTTTTTTTACCAGAGCTTCGCTGTGACGAATACGTTCCGGGGCATGCTCCAGATCCTGCTGCACCAGCGCCATAAACAGTAAATCAGTGAGCATCATTTGCGCATGAGTGGAAGAAATCGCTGCGCTGCGCGTGGCCTGCTCCTCGGCAATCGTGTACAGACAATGACTTGCCCGTTGCTGCAGGGCATTGGGTGTAAATCCAGTGATGGCGAGGATTTTCGCGCCGGTGCGCAACGTTTCATCCGCAGCCAGGTTGAGCTCGCGGCGCTCTCCGGTATACGAAATGGCCAGCAGCAGATCGTTGGGCGAAAGCGCTTGCACCGTCGCCAGCAGGGCGTGCATATCGCGTTCCACCACTGCGTTAAAACCAATCTTCAGCAACTTCCAGGCAAAATTCTGTGCCACCAGACCCGATGCGCCAATCCCGGTCACGATAATGCGCCGGGCTGAGCGCAACATTGTGACGCTCTCCATCAGTTTCTCTTCGCTGTTGACGTCCAGCGTCGCATGTATCGCCGCCACGTTCTCCTGAATCAACTTTTCCCCCACCAGACGCATAGGATCGTCACCGCGAATCTGATTATGTACCGGAATGGAATGGGGGTTGGGATTGCTGGCCAGCGCTTCGCTGATCGCCAGTTTGAGTGCAGGAAATCCTTTAAAACCCATCTTTTGCGCGAACTTCACCACGCTGGACTGGCTGACGCCCGCCTCCGCGGCCAACTGCTGCGAACTGAGATGACGCGCAGTATCCGGCTGGGAAAGGAGATAATCCGCCAATTTTTTATCGCTTTGCGCGAGGTCCGGGTAACGCTGACGAATGCGAATTAAACAGTTCATGCTGTCTCCTGGCGAAAACGTGATGGCGATTACAAAACAAAATTTCATTCGCCTGGATGAATATAATATTCCATTATGGCAGATTATTATGAATTAAAAATTCCTAAGGAACAAAAAATGAATCTCGGTGCATTAGTTTCAGAAACCCGCAATCCCCAGACCATGGACCTGGATGCGCTCTCCACGCTGGAGTTGGTTCATCGTTTTAATCAACAGGATACGCTGGTAGCCGAAGCAGTAAAAGCAACTCTGCCTCAAGTTGCGTGTGCGGTTGATGCGGCAGCTAACGCACTAAAAGCAGGTGGTCGCATTATTTACATGGGAGCGGGGACCAGCGGGCGTCTCGGGGTACTGGATGCGTCTGAATGCCCACCGACCTTCGGCGTTCCACACGGTCTGGTGGTTGGATTGATTGCCGGGGGACCGGGCGCGCTGCTGAAGGCGGTTGAGGGGGCGGAAGATAACCCACAGTTAGGTGAAGACGATCTGTGTGCGCTCAATCTTACCGCGCAGGATCTGGTGGTGGGGCTGGCAGCATCTGGTCGCACGCCGTATGTAATTGGTGGGCTGAAATATGCGCGTTCGGTGGGCTGTACGACGGTGGCTATTTCTTGCAATCCGGATTCCCCTATCGCGCATGAAGCGGATATTGCCATTTCTCCTGTAGTGGGGCCAGAGGCGCTGACCGGGTCAACACGACTGAAATCCGGCACCGCGCAAAAGCTGGTGCTCAATATGATCTCCACCGGAGCGATGGTGAAGTTCGGTAAGGTTTATCAGAACCTGATGGTGGACATGCAGGCAACCAACGTCAAACTGGTCGATCGGGCGTGCCGTATGGTGGTTGAAGCCACGGGCATTGCGCGTGAACAGGCGCAAGCGCTGCTAAAGCAGACTGATTTTGACGTTAAGCCAGCTATTTTAATGGCGCTCACCGGCCTTGACGCCGCTGCCGCCCGCGAAAAGCTTGCCGCTCACCAGGGTTTTTTACGCGCGGCGTTAGAACACTAAGAGGTGTATATGGATAAGACGGCGGTGCTTGCCAGCGATATTCTACTGGGTGTTGGCGGAGAGAAAAATATTCTGCGCCTGGAAAACTGTATGACCCGCGTCAGGGTTGAAGTTCAGGATGATGGACAGCTCGATATCCCTCGTCTTAGGCAACTGCCCGGTGTCAGCGGCTACGTGAAGCAGGGCGCGCAACACCAAATTATTGTTGGCCCCGGTAAAGCGGCCAAAGTGGTGGATGCCATGCGTTCCCTGATTGCCGATGGCGGCGAGCGAGCAGGTGCCAATGATATCGAGCGCACAAAGTCAGAGGCCAAAGCGAAGTACAAAGCGCCGATGAGCGATGCGCTGCGCAAGCTGGCGAACGTCTTTATCCCTCTTATTCCGGCGTTTATCGCCTCCGGTTTGATTACCGGCATTATTAACATCCTTAAGCGCCCGGACATCGTGGGGGATTTTGCGACCCACTATCCGAATATGCTGGGGTTGATGGGCATATTTGGCAGCGCCGTGTTTGCCATTATGAATATTCTGGTCGGGGTGAATACCGCCAAAGTTTTCGGTGGTTCCCTGGCGATGGGCGGGGTGATGGCGGGGATCCTCTCCAGTCCGCAACTGGCACAAATCACGCTGTTTGGCGAAGCGTTGCAGCCGGGGCGCGGCGGGGTGATCGCGGTACTGCTGGTGGTGGCGTTGATGTGTTGGATCGAACGCAAATTCCGCGAGCTGTTGCCAGAATCACTGGAGCTTATCCTTAATCCGCTGCTGACTACCATCATTACCGGCGTAATCGCGATTGTGGCGCTGCAACCGCTTGGCGGCTGGATTTCTGAGTCTATTGCTCACGGCGCATCCTGGGCTATCGATCGCGGCGGTTTTCTGGTCGGTGCCGTGCTGGCAGGAACCTTCCTGCCGTTGGTGCTCACTGGACTTCATCAGGGATTGGTGCCCATCCATGTTGAGCTGGTTCAGGCACACGGTTATAACGCGCTCTTTCCGATCCTGGCGATGGCGGGCGTTGGGCAAATAGGTGCTGCGATCGCGGTTCTGATGAAAACCCGAAATGCGCGGTTAAAAAAAGTAATCAAAGGTGCACTGCCTGTCGGACTGCTGGGTATAGGCGAGCCGCTGATTTTTGGCGTAACGCTGCCGTTGGGTAAGCCGTTTATCGGTGCATGTCTTGGCGGCGCGGTAGGTGGAGCGCTGATTAGCTACTGGAAGGTGGCGACGGTCATCACGTTTGGCATCTCCGGATTACCGCTGGCACTGACGATTGTTGCCGGAAAAGTGATGTTCTATCTGTTAGGCTATCTGGTAGCAGTTATCGCCGGGTTCCTGTTTACCTGGCTATTGGGATTCACTGATCCAGAGGAATAAGGTTTGACCAATCACCAGCGCCGCGTTGTCTTTTTTGATTTGGATGGCACGTTACACCAGCAGGATATGTTCGGTAGTTTTATACGTTATCTGCTGCGTCGCCAGCCGCTGAACGCGTTGCTGGTGCTGCCTCTGCTACCGGTGATTGCGCTGGCATTGCTAATACAAGGGCGCGCCGCCCGCTGGCCAATGAGCCTGCTGTTATGGGGATGCACTTTTGGTCGCAGCGAGGCGCGTCTGAAAGCGCATCAGGCCGACTTTGTGCGCTGGTTTCGCAGTAACGTGACGGCGTTTCCGCTCGTTCAGCAGCGCCTGACAACCTACCTGTTAAGCTCTGACGCTGACATCTGGCTTATCACCGGCTCTCCGCAGTCGTTGGTCGAGCAGGTTTACTTTGATACTCCGTGGCTACCGCGAGTCAATCTGATCGCCAGCAAAATGGCGCGGGGATACGGCGGCTGGGTGCTGACTCTGCGCTGTCTGGGCCATGAGAAAGTGACGCAACTGGAGCGGCAGATTGGCGCACCGTTGTCTCTCTACAGCGGCTACAGCGACAGTAAGCAGGATAATCCGTTACTCTCTTTTTGCCAGCATCGCTGGCGCGTCACGCCGCGCGGAGAGCTGCAACAACTCGAATAGAGTAAACGATAGCGTCTGTGTATAATGCGCCCGCTTTTATTGGTGGAGTAACCCCTTTGTCAGATGTTGAATTTAGCCACGAATACTGGATGCGTCATGCTTTAACGCTGGCTAAGCGCGCCTGGGATGAGCGTGAAGTCCCGGTGGGTGCGGTATTGGTACATAACAACCGAGTGATTGGCGAAGGCTGGAACCGCCCGATAGGTCATCATGATCCGACTGCCCACGCTGAGATTATGGCGCTGCGTCAGGGCGGCCTGGTGCTGCAAAACTACCGTCTGTTAGATGCCACGCTGTACGTCACTCTGGAGCCGTGCGTGATGTGCGCAGGCGCGATGGTGCACAGCCGTATCGGTCGGGTCGTTTTTGGTGCACGCGATGCGAAAACGGGCGCTGCCGGGTCATTAATGGATGTGCTGCATCACCCAGGGATGAATCATCGGGTTGAAGTGACAGAGGGGGTACTGCGGGATGAATGTGCCACGTTGCTCAGTGATTTCTTTCGCATGCGTCGGCAGGAAATCAAGGCCCTGAAAAAATCCGCTAATCAGTAAATACCAATCAGACTACTGGTCCTCTTTCTTCTGTGCCGAAAATAGCAGGGAAGGGGAGTGCGACAGGTAGTTTGACGACGTCTGAGTCAGAAAGGCTGAAAGCGGAAATTTATCTTTACCCAACAGCTCAGCCGGCGACACCGCCGGGTAATCCTGAGCCAGTTGCTGCGTTTCCTGCGCCTGTTTTTCTTTCTCCTGCAGATACCCCACCAGGCTAATCTGGTACTTACGGATATTTTCCACATAGGCGTAAGCTTCGTGGCCACGCGCATAGCCATAGGTCAGCTTGTTGTAATACGGCTTTTGGTTGAGCAGCGGTAGCCGCTGTTTTACGTCGGACCAACTGTTCGGGTTGCCTTTGGTTTTCACCGTTAGCGCCCGCGCATCAAGCATGTGCGCATAACCCATGTTATAGGCTGCAAGGGCAAACCAGATGCGTTCTCCTTCGGGGACGGTATCCGGTACTTTACTCATCATATCCTGCAAGTATCGCGCGCCGCCGCTGATACTCTGTTCGGCATCGGTACGGTCGGTCAGCCCGAGACTTTGAGCAGTATTTTTGGTCAACATCATCAGCCCGCGTACGCCGGTTGGAGAGGTGGCCTGCGCGTCCCAGTGTGATTCCTGATATGAGATAGCAGCCAGCAGTCGCCAGTCTATCTCCTGCGCATACTTCTCAAACAGCGGCTTAAGGTCCGGCAACACGCTGTCTACGGCGCGCAAAAAGGTGCGGGTATCGACATAGTCAAAATCATCGCCATGCCCGAGATATTTCTCTTCCAGCCGTGCCAGAGAACCGTCTTCATTCATGGTGTTAAAGAAATCCAACAAGGCGGCAGACAGCGTGTTGTCATCGTCCAGACGACTAAACCAGGTCACCGGCTGTTCGTCAGAGACGTCCAGCGCCACGGCCAGCTCAGGATGCACGCGTTGATATAAGCTGATGGCGACAGAATCTGCAATGGTGTAATCCAGCTTTCCGGCGATTACATCATCGAGCAATTCGGTGGTGCCCTTTTTGTCATCAACTTTCCAGCTCAGATCGGGAAATTTTTTCTCTTTTAGCTGCTGGAGGTCGTTAACCACCACATGCCCCGGGGCGATAGTCAGTTGGCTTTCGTTCACGGTGGCAAGCGTGCGCGGGCGATATTGCCCAACCCGGTACACCAGCTGTTGTGAAACCGAATAATAGGTCGGGCCTGGCTGGTAATTTTTCACCCGCTCGCTGTTATAGACCAGGCCTGCGGCTAACAGGTCGGCATTGCCGTTATCCAGGTCGTCAAAAAGCTGGCTGATGTTCTGGCGTACGGTAACTTTTAACTTCACGCCTAAGTAGTCGGCAAATTCCTGGGCCAGTTCATAATCCAGGCCGAATTTTTTGCCGTTGAGGGTCGCGTAAGTTAACGGCGAGTCGATGGTACTGACGCGCAGCTCTCCCCGCGACTGAATGGCGGCGATACGATTTTCGGCTTTACCGAACCAGGGAATAGATGGCCAAAGGGCCGCTGCCAACAACAGCGTCAATATGCCGATGAACAGATAATTAATCTTTAATTTTTTCAATTAGTTAATTCTCTGAACCGTACGTTTTCTCTGCCTGCTGTGGTGCTGATTAAGAAGTGAAGTCGTCATTAATGAACGGCATTTTGCTTAAACTTGCGTCAGTTGGCAACTTATTCAGAAATCTGACCGCATTTGATGATAAGTGACTGTCGTGATTTTATTTCGACGCAAACGGTTTCGTCGGCGCGGTAGATTCTTTATAATGACGCCCGTTTCCCCACTTGGGCACACCGAAAGCTTAGAAGACGAGAGACTTATGATGGAAATTCTGCGTGGTTCACCTGCACTGTCTGCATTCCGTATTAACAAACTGCTGGCACGTTTTCAGGCTGCCAACCTCCAGGTCCACAATATTTACGCCGAGTACGTCCATTTTGCCGATCTGAATGCACCGTTAAATGAAGATGAGCACGCGCAGCTTGCACGCCTGCTGAAATATGGTCCTGCTCTGCAAAGCCACGCCCCGGAAGGAAAACTGCTGCTGGTTACGCCTCGCCCTGGCACCATCTCCCCGTGGTCTTCTAAAGCGACTGATATTGCCCACAACTGCGGTCTGCATCAGATTAGCCGCCTGGAACGTGGCATTGCCTGGTATGTAGAAGCCTCTACACTGACCGCTGAGCAATGGCAGATGGTGGCCGATGAACTGCACGACCGCATGATGGAAACGGTTTTCTCTGCGCTGAACGATGCCGAAAAACTGTTTGTCCATCACCAACCGGCGCCGGTCTCCAGCGTTGATCTACTGGGTGAGGGACGTCAGGCGCTGATCGACGCTAACCTGCGTCTGGGTCTGGCGCTGGCGGAAGACGAAATTGACTATCTGCAGGATGCGTTCACCAAACTGGGGCGCAACCCGAACGACATTGAACTGTACATGTTTGCGCAGGCCAACTCCGAGCACTGCCGCCACAAGATTTTTAACGCCGACTGGGTTATCGACGGTAAACAACAGCCTAAGTCGCTGTTCAAGATGATCAAGAATACCTTCGAAACCACGCCGGACCACGTGCTGTCTGCCTATAAAGACAACGCCGCGGTAATGGAAGGTTCTGAAGTGGGCCGCTATTTTGCCGATCACAAAACCGGCCGCTACGATTTCCATCAGGAACCAGCCCACATCCTGATGAAGGTAGAAACTCATAACCACCCGACGGCTATCTCTCCGTGGCCAGGTGCGGCAACCGGCTCCGGCGGAGAAATCCGCGATGAGGGTGCAACCGGTCGTGGTGCAAAACCGAAAGCCGGGCTGGTAGGCTTCTCCGTCTCCAACCTGCGTATTCCTGGCTTTGAACAGCCTTGGGAAGAGGACTTTGGTAAGCCGGATCGTATTGTCACCGCGCTCGACATCATGACCGAAGGCCCGCTGGGCGGCGCGGCGTTTAACAACGAATTTGGTCGCCCGGCGCTGACCGGCTACTTCCGTACCTATGAAGAAAAGGTCAACAGCCATAACGGCGAAGAGCTGCGCGGTTACCATAAACCGATCATGCTGGCAGGCGGGATCGGTAACATCCGTGCCGATCACGTGCAGAAAGGCGAGATCGTCGTTGGCGCCAAGCTGATCGTCCTCGGCGGCCCGGCGATGAACATTGGCCTTGGCGGCGGGGCAGCCTCCTCTATGGCTTCCGGTCAGTCTGATGCCGATCTTGATTTCGCTTCTGTACAGCGTGATAACCCGGAAATGGAACGTCGTTGCCAGGAAGTTATCGACCGTTGCTGGCAGATGGGTGATGCGAACCCAATTCTGTTTATCCATGACGTTGGCGCGGGTGGTCTGTCTAACGCCATGCCGGAGCTGGTAAGCGATGGCGGTCGCGGTGGTAAGTTCCAGCTGCGCGATATCCTCAGCGATGAGCCGGGTATGAGCCCGCTGGAAATCTGGTGTAACGAGTCCCAGGAGCGCTACGTGCTGGCGGTTGCTGCCGATCAATTGCCGCTGTTTGACGAACTGTGTAAGCGCGAGCGCGCGCCGTACGCGGTCATCGGTGAAGCTACCGAAGAACAGCATCTGACCTTAAGCGACAGCCACTTCGACAACCAGCCGATCGACATGCCACTCGATGTGCTGCTGGGTAAAACACCGAAAATGACCCGCGATGTGCAGACGCTGAAAGCCAAAGGCGATGCACTGAATCGTAGTGAAATCTCGATTGCAGATGCAGTTAACCGCGTGCTGCATCTGCCGACTGTCGCGGAGAAAACGTTCCTCGTGACTATCGGTGACCGTACCGTTACCGGTATGGTGGCGCGTGACCAGATGGTTGGTCCATGGCAGATCCCGGTCGCCAACTGCGCGGTCACTACCGCAAGCCTCGATAGCTACTACGGCGAAGCGATGTCTCTCGGCGAGCGCGCGCCAGTCGCATTGCTCGACTTCTCAGCCTCTGCGCGTCTGGCTGTAGGTGAGGCGCTGACCAACATTGCGGCAACGCAGATTGGCGATATCAAACGCATTAAACTGTCGGCCAACTGGATGGCGGCTGCAGGTCACCCTGGCGAAGACGCCGGACTGTACGAAGCGGTAAAAGCCGTTGGGGAAGAATTATGTCCGGCGCTTGGCCTGACCATTCCGGTGGGCAAAGACTCTATGTCGATGAAAACCCGCTGGCAGGAAGGCAACGAACAGCGTGAAATGACCTCGCCGCTGTCGCTGGTGATCACCGCCTTTGCCCGCGTGGAAGATGTGCGCCACACCATTACCCCGCAGCTTTCTACTGAAGACAACGCCCTGTTGCTGATTGACCTTGGCCTGGGTCACAACGCGCTTGGTGCGACGGCGCTGGCGCAGGTTTACCGTCAACTGGGGGATAAGCCTGCCGATGTGCGTAACGTAGAGCAACTGAAAGGCTTCTACGACGCCATTCAGGCGCTGGTTGCACAGCGTAAGCTGCTGGCCTACCACGATCGCTCCGACGGTGGCTTGCTGGTGACGCTGGCGGAAATGGCCTTCACTGGTCACTGCGGTATTGAAGCTGATATCCACTCTCTGGGTGAAGATCGTCTGGCGGCGCTGTTTAACGAAGAGCTGGGCGCGGTGATTCAGGTTCGCGCAGGTGATCGTGAAGCGGTTGAGGCGTTGCTGGCTCAACATGGCCTTGCCGATTGCGTGCACTATCTGGGGAAAGCCGTGCAGGGCGACCGCTTCGTGGTCGAAGCCGATGGACATTCGGTGTTCAGCGAAAGTCGCACCACGATGCGTATGTGGTGGGCAGAAACCACCTGGCAGATGCAGCGTCTGCGCGATAACCCGGAATGCGCCGATCAGGAACACGACGCTAAAACCAACGATGCCGATCCGGGTCTCAACGTCAAACTGACGTTCGATATTAACGACGATGTTGCCGCGCCGTATATCGCCACCGGTGCGCGTCCGAAAGTGGCCGTGCTGCGCGAGCAGGGCGTGAACTCCCACGTTGAGATGGCAGCTGCTTTCCACCGTGCGGGCTTTGACGCCATCGATGTACACATGAGCGATCTGCTGGGGGGACGCATCGGCCTGGGTAACTTCCAGGCGCTGGTAGCCTGCGGCGGCTTCTCTTACGGCGATGTACTCGGCGCAGGGGAAGGTTGGGCGAAGTCAATTTTGTTCAACAACCGCGTGCGTGATGAGTTCGAAACCTTCTTCCATCGCCCGCAAACCCTGGCGCTCGGGGTGTGTAACGGTTGCCAGATGATGTCTAACCTGCGTGAGCTAATCCCCGGAAGCGACCTGTGGCCGCGCTTTGTGCGTAACCACTCCGACCGCTTTGAAGCCCGCTTCAGCCTGGTCGAAGTGACGCAAAGCCCGTCTTTACTGCTTGCCGATATGGTGGGGTCGATGATGCCGATTGCCGTTTCTCACGGTGAAGGTCGTGTGGAAGTGCGTGACGGTGCGCATCTGGCTCAGCTTGAGAGCAAAGGTCTGGTGGCACTGCGCTACGTCGATAACTTCGGTAAGGTGACCGAGGCTTACCCGGCTAACCCGAACGGTTCGCCGAACGGTATTACTGCTGTGACCACTGAAAATGGTCGCGTCACCATTATGATGCCGCACCCGGAACGCGTGTTCCGTACCGTGAGCAACTCCTGGCACCCGGAAAACTGGGGCGAGGACAGCCCGTGGATGCGTATCTTCCGCAACGCGCGTAAACAGCTTGGATAATTAGCCTATGATCATCAAGCCCCTCTTGTGAGGGGCTTTTTTTTGTCTGCCGCCTGATAACGCTACGCTTATCAGGCTTACGGGGAAATGCGGTTGTAGGCCGGATAAGGCGTTCACGCCGCTATCCGGCAATAAACTCAGCGCTTGCACCTAAAAGTAAAGTGTCGGGAAATGCCGACATAGGTAAGGTTACATTGTCGCCAAAAAGAGACATTTAATTATTTGATTTAAAACGAATTTATTTTTAAGTGTTACAGGTGTTGCTGATTGGCGACGGTGTGGGCGAAAAATAGACAATATCATTTCTCATATAAATAATCATATTTTCTATATTTATCATTGTGTTAATAAAGTGTTTTGAATATTGGCACAGATGCTGCATAATATTAATCAGTGGCTCATTCACCTTCTTATGTCAGCCCCTTCGGGACGTGCTACATAAACTTCGAATGACGCACAACAAGGTGCCTGCCGTCCAACATCTGATATTAGCGAAGCTCATATCAACCTCCGGGCGAAACGTCGAGTTAGGCACCGCCTTATTCCGCAACAAAGCCGGGTTAATCCCGGCTTTGTTGTATCTGGCGTTCCCCTCAGTTAGCATCAACCTATTCCTGTCCATTGAGAGTAACGCCTTGAAGCGCTGGTCAGTTTTCCCCCGATCTTTACGTCAATTGGTGATGTTGGCATTTTTGCTGATCCTGTTGCCGTTGTTAGTTTTGGCCTGGCAGGCATGGCAAAGTCTGAATGCCCTGAGCGCGCAGGCTGCGCTGACGAACCGCACCACGCTGATTGACGCCAGACGCAGTGAAGCGATGACCAATGCTGCGCTGGAGATGGAGCGCAGCTATCGGCAATACTGTGTGCTTGATGACTCAACGTTGGCCAAGGTCTACCAAAGTCAGCGTAAACGCTACAGTGATATGCTGGATGCGCATGCGGGGGTATTGCCAGATACCAAGCTCTACCAGGCGTTGCGTCAGGATCTTAACGATCTCGCGCAGTTGCAGTGTAAAAACAGCGGCCCTGACAGTGTGTCGGCTGCACGGCTGGAAGCGTTCGCTAATGCCAATACCGAGATGGTGCAAGCGACGCGTACCGTCGTCTTTTCTCGTGGCCAGCAGTTACAGCAGGAAATAGCCGAACGCGGGCAGTTTTTTGGCTGGCAGGCACTGGTGCTGTTTCTCCTTAGCCTGGCGATGGTGCTGTTGTTTACCCGTATGATTATCGGTCCGGTGAAGGGCATTGAACGGATGATCAATCGTCTGGGAGAAGGGCGCTCGCTGGGCGATAGCGTATTATTAACTGGGCCCCGTGAGCTGCGATCCGTGGGGCAGCGTATTATCTGGTTAAGCGAACGCCTCTCCTGGCTTGAGTCGCAGCGGCATCAGTTTTTACGCCATCTTTCTCATGAGCTGAAAACACCGCTGGCGAGTATGCGTGAAGGTACCGAATTGCTGGCCGATCAGGTAGTGGGCCCGTTAACACCGGAGCAAAAAGAGGTGGTCGGCATCCTCGATGACAGCAGCCGCAACTTGCAAAAACTGATTGAGCAGCTTCTCGATTACAACCGCAAGCTGGCGGATGACGAGGCTGAGCTTGAAAGTGTGGAAATCGCGCCGCTGGTGGAAAGCGTTGTTTCTGCGCATAGCCTGCCCGCTCGCGCCAAAATGATACATACTGATGTTGCGCTTGCGGTGAACGCCTGCCTGGCAGAACCGATGCTGTTGATGAGCGTGCTGGACAATCTTTATTCCAATGCGGTGCACTACGGCGCTGAATCCGGTAACATTTGGATCCGCAGCAGTTTGCATGGATCAATGGTATACATCGATGTAATGAATACCGGCACACCGATCCCAGAAGCAGAACAGACCATGATCTTCGAGCCTTTTTTCCAGGGTAGCCATCAGCGAAAAGGGGCGGTAAAAGGAAGCGGGTTGGGGCTAAGCATTGCCAGAGATTGCATTCGCCGTATGCGGGGCAAACTGTATCTGGTTGATGACCATGCGCAAAACGTTTGTTTTCGCATAGAACTGCCGCTAGCTGCTGCGAAAAATCACTAAAATAAACCTAAGTCTGGTGAGTATGCCATACGTTGTTGCCCGAATGCTTAAACGACATTTTCTTCATCGCGTCATCCTCGCAAGCCTGCCGTGCCTGGCACTGGTTGGTTGCGTCCCGAACGCGGTGAATCATATTATCGGCGATCCTTCGCAGGAGAAAATTCCGCCTAATCAACTGGCGGACTACCTTGCAACCGACTGTACGGATATCTGGTCGCTATCTGGCCAGTCCACAGAAACCAACCCGTTGTACTGGCTGCGGGCGATGGACTGTGCCGATCGCATGATGCCGGTACAGGCGCGCAGTGAAGCCAGTGCTCAGCTCACGGATACCTGGCAGGGCGCTTTCAAACGCGGGATCCTGCTTGATAATGCCCGCATTACCCCGCCTGAACGGCGAGAGGCAGTTACGCGTCTCGACGCGTTAAGCCCACAAATTCCGAGTCAGGTTCGACCGCTTTATCAGGCCTGGTTCCGTAATCAAATGTTGCAGTTACAGCTTGCCGAAGAGCGCCTGCGCTACAGTAAGCTCCAGCAGTCGTCAGACAGCGATCTCGATACGCTGCGGCAACAGCAACAGCATTTGCAGTCCCAGCTCGATCTCACGACCCGCAAGCTGGAGAATCTGACCGATATTGAGCGCCAGCTTTCAACGCGCAAACCCGCCGGTAACTACAATCCTGATGCGCCGCACGGGAACGATAAACTCACTACGCCTGATAACGAAGAAGGCGCAGCGCCGTCTGCCGATGAGGTCACGCCATGATAAGCCGTAAGCCCGCGCATCTGCTGTTGGTGGATGACGATCCGGGCCTGTTGAAATTACTTGGAATGCGACTAACCAGCGAAGGCTACAGCGTCGTGACCGCGGAAAGTGGGCAGGAAGGGTTACGGGTACTGAACCGTGAAAAAGTGGATCTGGTTATCAGCGATCTGCGCATGGATGAAATGGACGGCATGCAGCTGTTTACTGAAATCCAGAAAGTGCAGCCGGGCATGCCGGTGATTATCCTGACCGCTCACGGCTCCATCCCGGATGCCGTTGCGGCGACCCAGCAAGGAGTGTTCAGTTTTCTCACTAAGCCTGTCGATAAGGACGCGTTATATCACGCGATTGACGGGGCGCTGGAACAGTCTGCGCCTGCTACTGATGACAGTTGGCGTGAGTCCATTGTCACCCGCAGCCCGCTGATGCTACGTCTGCTGGAACAGGCGCGAATGGTGGCGCAATCGGATGTTAGTGTCTTGATCAACGGCCAAAGCGGAACCGGGAAAGAAGTTTTCGCCCAGGCTATTCACAACGCCAGCCCGCGCAGCCACAAGCCCTTTATTGCCATTAACTGTGGCGCGTTGCCGGAACAACTGCTGGAGTCTGAACTGTTTGGTCATGCGCGCGGCGCTTTTACCGGCGCGGTGAGTAATCGTGAAGGGTTGTTTCAGGCCGCGGAAGGCGGCACGCTTTTTCTCGATGAGATTGGCGATATGCCTGCACCGTTACAGGTGAAACTGCTGCGCGTATTGCAGGAACGAAAAGTCAGACCGTTGGGCAGTAACCGCGATATCGACATTGATGTGCGGATCGTTTCTGCGACCCACCGCGATTTACCCAAAGCGATGGCTCGGGGCGAATTTCGCGAGGATTTGTACTATCGCCTCAACGTGGTGAGCCTGAAGATCCCTGCGCTGGCCGAGCGTACGGAAGATATTCCGCTGCTGGCGAACCATCTGCTGCGCCAGTCTGCTGAACGGCACAAACCGTTCGTACGCGCCTTTTCAACCGATGCCATGAAGCGGTTAATGACCGCCAGCTGGCCGGGCAACGTGCGTCAACTGGTCAACGTAATTGAGCAGTGCGTGGCGTTGACCTCTTCGCCGGTGATCAGCGACGCGCTGGTGGAGCAGGCGCTGGAAGGGGAAAACACCGCGCTGCCGACATTTGTTGAGGCGCGTAACCAGTTTGAGCTCAACTATCTGCGTAAGCTGCTGCAAATCACCAAGGGCAATGTGACTCACGCGGCAAGAATGGCGGGGCGCAACCGCACCGAATTCTATAAGTTGCTTTCTCGACACGAGCTGGATGCAAACGATTTCAAAGAATAAATCTGCGGATTATGTTAGCTTTATTCGATCAAAAGACAGGCGACCTTTTCAAGGAATAGCATGAAAAAGATTGATGCGATTATTAAACCCTTCAAGCTGGACGACGTCCGCGAAGCGCTGGCAGAAGTCGGTATCACCGGGATGACGGTAACGGAAGTGAAAGGCTTTGGCCGTCAGAAAGGCCATACCGAGCTGTACCGTGGCGCGGAATATATGGTGGATTTTCTGCCGAAGGTAAAAATTGAAATTGTGGTTACCGACGACATCGTCGATACCTGCGTCGACACCATTATCCGTACTGCCCAGACCGGCAAGATCGGCGACGGTAAGATTTTTGTCTTCGACGTGGCTCGCGTTATTCGTATTCGTACCGGTGAAGAAGACGACGCGGCAATCTAAGCCGCGCCGTTAATTTGTCGGCCTGACAAGCGTAGCGCATCAGGCCGAGTGATTGCCGGATGGCGGCGTAAACGCCTTATCCGGCCTACTCGCGTAATACATTACAAGACTTTATGCGGACCGAAGCATTCGTAATGAATGTTCTCGTTTTTCACGCCCAGGCCGACCAGCTGCTTCGCGGCGAACTGCATGAAACCAACCGGACCGCACAGATAAAACTGCATCGCCGGATCGCTGATTGCGCTTTCCAGCTTGTTCAAATCCATCAGACCTACGCTATCAAACGCACCTTTCGCGCGATCGGCTTCGGTTGGCTCACGATACCAGGTGTGCGCACTAAAGCGTGGCAGCGTTTTGCCGAGTTCATTTACTTCATCAGCGAAGGCATGTACATCGCCATTTTCTGCCGCGTGGAACCAGTTAACCTGCGCCGTATGCTTCGCTTTTGCCAACGTGTCCAGCATCGCCAGCATTGGGGTTTGTCCCACGCCCGCGGAGATCAGCGATACCGGGGTGTCGGTCGCGACGTCCATAAAGAAATCGCCCGCAGGTGCGGCCAGGTGAACAACGTCGCCAACATTCGCATGGTTGTGCAGCCAGGTGGAAACCTGACCACCGTCTTCACGCTTAACGGCAATACGATAGCCTTTGCCATCAGGCTTACGGGTCAGTGAGTACTGACGAATTTCCTGATGCGGGAAACCTTCCGGCTTCAGCCAGACGCCCAGGTATTGTCCCGGATGATATTCAGCTACTGCGCCACCATCGACAGGTTCAAACTCAAAGCTGGTGATCAGTGCACTGCGTGGGGTTTTTGCCACGATGCGGAAAGGACGGGTACCTTCCCAGCCGCCATTTTTATTGGCATTTTCGCTATAGATTTGCGCTTCACGGTTGATGAAAACGTTCGCCAGTACGCCATACGCTTTACCCCACGCATCCAGAACTTCCTGGCCTGGGCTGAACATTTCGTCCAGCGTTGCCAGCAAATGACCACCCACGATGTTGTACTGCTCTGGTTTAATCTGGAAACTGGTATGCTTTTGCGCGATTTTCTCAACCGCTGGCAACAGCGCCGCCAGGTTTTCGATATTGCTGGCATACGCGGCAATCGCGTTAAACAGCGCCTCGCGCTGATCGCCATTACGCTGGTTACTCATGTTGAAAATTTCTTTCAGCTCTGGGTTATGCGTAAACATGCGATCATAGAAATGTGCGGTCAGCTTCGGACCTGTTTCAACCAGCAGGGGAATGGTGGCTTTCACTGTAGCGATGGTTTGTGCGTCAAGCATACGGTCTTCCTTTATCTGAGACTTTAATGATGTATGTCAAATACATCTTATAAAAAATACCCCTGCATTGTAAATGGTTCTTTGTAACTTTGCGTTGTAAAGGTTACATCGTGAAAAATCTGCATCACAAACCTGAAAAGAAATCCGTTGAAATTCAGCAGACCTTTGTTCTCCAAAGCCTTGCGTGCCGTGAAGGTAATCGTTTGCGTAAAATCCTTTGTCAAGACCTGTTATCGAAGAATGATTCGGTTATACTGTTGGCCGTCGTCCAACGGGACTGCCTTTTTAGGCCGAAATTCTATTGTTAGCTGAGTCAGGAGATGCGGATGTTAAAGCGTGAAATGAACATTGCCGATTATGATGCCGAACTGTGGCAGGCTATGGAGCAGGAAAAAGTACGTCAGGAAGAGCACATCGAACTGATCGCCTCCGAAAACTACACCAGTCCGCGCGTTATGCAGGCGCAGGGCTCTCAGCTGACCAACAAATATGCTGAAGGGTATCCGGGCAAGCGTTACTACGGCGGCTGTGAATACGTCGACGTGGTTGAACAGCTGGCAATCGACCGCGCGAAAGAACTGTTCGGCGCTGACTATGCTAACGTCCAGCCGCACTCCGGCTCCCAGGCTAACTTTGCCGTCTACACCGCGCTGCTGCAGCCGGGCGACACCGTGCTCGGTATGAACCTGGCGCAGGGCGGCCACCTGACTCACGGCTCCCCGGTTAACTTCTCCGGCAAACTGTACAACATCATCCCTTACGGTATTGATGAGTCCGGCAAAATTGACTACGAAGACATGGCGAAGCAGGCCAAAGAGCACAAACCGAAGATGATCATCGGTGGCTTCTCTGCTTACTCCGGCGTTGTTGACTGGGCAAAAATGCGTGAAATCGCTGACAGCATCGGTGCATACCTGTTCGTCGATATGGCGCACGTTGCGGGTCTGATTGCCGCTGGTGTTTATCCGAACCCGGTTCCACATGCACACGTTGTGACCACCACCACCCACAAAACCCTGGCGGGTCCACGCGGTGGCCTGATCCTGGCGAAAGGCGGTGACGAAGAGCTGTACAAAAAACTGAACTCTGCTGTGTTCCCAAGCGCGCAGGGCGGCCCGCTGATGCACGTGATCGCAGCGAAAGCCGTGGCGCTGAAAGAAGCGATGGAGCCTGAGTTCAAGGTTTACCAGCAGCAGGTTGCTAAAAACGCCAAAGCGATGGTGGAAGTGTTCCTGAACCGTGGCTACAAAGTGGTTTCTGGCGGTACTGAAAACCACCTGTTCCTGCTGGATCTGGTTGATAAAAACCTGACCGGTAAAGAAGCTGATGCCGCGCTGGGCCGCGCTAACATCACCGTTAACAAAAACAGCGTACCGAACGATCCGAAGAGCCCGTTTGTGACTTCCGGTATCCGTATCGGTTCTCCGGCAATCACTCGCCGTGGCTTCAAGGAAGCGGAAGCGAAAGAGCTGGCTGGCTGGATGTGTGACGTGCTGGACAACATCAATGACGAAGCTGTAATCGAGCGCGTCAAAGGTAAAGTTCTGGATATCTGCGCACGCTTCCCGGTTTACGCGTAAGCCATACTGATTGCTGGATGGCGGTGTAAACACCTTATCCGGCCTACAGGTAACTCACATGTAGGCCGGATAAAAGAAGTGCCATCCGGCAGTTATATTGACTTAAGCAAGATTGTTTCATCGACTAAAGCCGCCATTGGTGGCTTTTTCTTTGCCTGAATCCATTTTCTCAATAAACGTATTTCTCGGCCCTGATTCAACGTTACTGCGCCGACAATCACGCCATCCTGAAGGTTAAACCATATTGCTTTATGCGCATCTGAATTGCCGCGTATGAACCAGCTTTCTCCCTGCATTTCGCCAACAAATTGTAGGTTGTCATTAAATTGGTCGGTCCAGAACCAGCCAGGTGTCTTCTCCGGCAACGGCAGATTTAGCATTGCGGCGGCAGCAATCTGCGCCTGGAAGTTAGCATTTTCCCAGCTTTCTACCCGGCGCAGTGAACCGTCCGGTTGGCGAGTGAGCGCTACGTCACCGGCGGCGAAAATGTCCGGATCGGAGGTGGTGCAGGCGCTATCAACGATAATGCCGTTCGCCGTCTCCAGCCCCGCTTCGCGGGCCAGCGCATCATTGGCCACGATACCGATGCCGTAAACCATCGCATCGGCCAGCAGCGTCTCGCCGTTTTGCAGCGTCAGCGAGAGAAACTCTCCCGCTTCGGCGTGTTCAATGGCGCTGTTGAGTAACACCCGCACGCTCGCCTGCTGGTGGCGGGCAAGCAGGTAGTCGCGCACCGGAGCAGGCGCGTTACGGCCCATGACCGTTGGTGCCAGCTCCACCACTGTCACCTGACAGCCTCGTTGAGTCGCGCTGGCCGCCAGTTCCAGACCAATGGTGCCCGCACCGACAATGACAATCGACTTACCCGGCAACAAAGTGTCGCGCAGGCGCTCGGCATCAGCGGCATGACGCAGAGTAAAGCATCGATCGCCCAGCTTATCCAACAGCGGAAGGGGGCGTGCCGCAGCGCCCGTCGCAATCAGTAACCGATCCCATGGATAACTCTGCCCATCAGCCAGAACCAACTGATGCGTTTGGCGGCCGAGCGTCTGTACAGTAACACCCAGATGCAGCTGTACGTTGTGTTCCCGCCACCAGTCAGCGGGGAGTATCGGCTGAAGTTGCGGATTGTCGTCCAGCAGCATCGCTTTGGAGAGCGGTGGACGTTCATAGGGCTGATGCTGTTCATCGGAAAACAGGTGTAATTCGCCGTTAAATCCCTGCTGGCGCAGTGCGGCAGCAGCCATAGCAGCAGCCTGGCCGCCGCCGACGATAGCGATAGTTTTTTGGTTCATAACGCCTCCTCAGAGATCCAGTCCGGCGGCAACGTGACGAATACCGCGAATACCCAGACCGGCGTCGGCATTGATCATTACGCCACTTAATGTGCGGTTGTTGCGTTTTGACGCCAGCATCACATACGGGCCGGTAAAATCCGCAGGTTCAGGGAAGAACTGTAGCGGCAAAATAGCGGCGATTTTTTCTGGCGTCAGCGACTGCATAATCGATGTATCGTTTTGTCCCAACGCCTGCGGGCCGCGTAGATCTGTCGCCATACCGCACGGACCGACACCGTTAACACGTACCTTTGGCGCCAGCTCGTAGGCCAACTGGCGAATCAGCCCGGTAGCTGCATGTTTAGAGGCGGTATACAACGGCCCGCCGCCGCCGGGATACCACGACGCATTGGACAGGGTAAAGATGATGCTGCCTTCGCTGGCGATAAGTGCGGGGGCACAGGCTTTCGCCCCCAGCAGATAACCCAGCACGTTGACGTTAAACAGCTCATGAAAGCCGCTCTCCAGTGCGTCTGCAGGCGTATTGACCAGCGAGGCGTTGTGATCCCATATGCCCGCATTACCGATAAAACAGTCCAACGTACCGTAATTCATCAGGATTTGATCCACCGCGCGCTGATAGTCGGCGTAGCAGGTGACGTTGCCTTCGATTGCCAGTACATGTTCGCCAAAGCGCTGACGCAGACTGGCAACTTTAGCTGGCGACAGTTCCAGCGTGGCGACCCGCGCACCTTCTTCGATGAAACGCTCGACCAGCGCCAGGCCAAGGCCGGAGCCGCCGCCAGTGATAAAGACCACGTTATCGCGTAAATCGCTCATCTGGCGTCCTCCGGAATATCAACAAACACATCGCTACCGTCCACATATACTGCGTAGGTGGTTAGCGGATCGGTGGCGGGTAAACACAACGCCTTGCCGGTTTTCAGGCAGAAGCTGGCGGCATGCAGTGGGCATTCCACCGTAGCGTCTTCTTCCAGATAACCTTCCGACATCGAGGCGTTACCGTGGCTACAGCGATCGTTAATGGCATAGAACTCGCCGCCAACATTGAACAGCGCGATGACGGGCGAGGTATCAAGCCGGAGCGCTTCACCCTCCGGCAAATCCCCTACAGGGCAGGCATAAACACGACTCATCAGAACAGTACACTCAGGTTATGGGAGGTGATCACCGCTTGATCCAGCACGATCTCACGCGACAGTAAGCGCCACTCATCGCCGGGCAAATGACGGACTTTGTCCACGCGCGTGCCGACGTAAAAGGTTTCATCGCGCTCTTTTTGCGCGCGATACAGCAGATAGTTGAGGCGCACGGCGAACACGTCGGACACGTCGGTTTCGCTGATTTGTAAGTTGCTAATCATATGACGGGTACGCGACGGCGGCTCTTCCGCCCAGGCCATGCCGGTTTCCAGCCGCGCGATACGACGTTCGAGCTGGTCTTTGTTGTCGTTGAAAATCCAGGTAGTTGGTGGCTGCACGCCTTTGCGGCGGTCGCGCGTCTGGGCGTTGACCGTGGTACGCATGGTGTAGCGAATGTCGTCATCCAGCTGCGCCAACCAGTCGCGAAACTGCCAGTCGTCGAGCATACGCGCTTCTTCATACAGAAACTGGCTGATGCGATGATGCAGTTCGAGAGAAACTAAAGTGCTCATTTCATCACCTCCTGCTGGTAGGCGGCGGTTTTCTCGTGCACTTCCTGCCAGCTTTCGCTGCTGAGCAAATCGGCCCAGCGTTGGTACATGCCACGCGCGGCGGTTTCAGAAAAGATGTAGTTGGTGATCCCCGGAATGCCGTCTTCACGACGTTTCTCCTGGCCAAGCCCCATTTCCAGACACAATTTCGTGTTGCGTGCGCGATGACCTTTCAGCAGTTTTTGAATTTCACACCAGTTTTCCGAGTCGTCCTGCTCCAGGAACCCGGCGGGGCCAAAAGCCCGTGTGGCGCTGTTTTCAAACGCGGCTTTCACTTCATCAGAGGCGGCTTTATCGGTAATACAGAACGCCCACACCTCAACCTGATCCGGCCCACGCGGGTGCCAGACGCGCAGCGTGGCGGTACCGTTGAGCCAGGAAAGTGTTGGGAAAATGTTGTTGTGACCGGCCAGACGCAGGGCGCGAACCTTGCCCAAGCGTTGTTCGGCTTCCGCGTAGGTGTCGCGGTAGTAGCTGGAGACCTCACCGTCGACCCAGACGTTGGCATCGGGATTCTCAGTAAAGAAAAATCCGCTGCCGTGCCCATCCTGACCGAACTGTAGCGCGTCTTTGGCAGTTTCCCACACCGGGCGGGCGGTCTGACCATCGCCGAGGCGCTTATCGCTACCGTCGTCTTTCGCTCCCAGCACCTGCACCGCAGAGGCATGGCTGAACAGCGCGTGATACTGGTCGCTGGCAAACTGTTCGGCGGGGAATTTCCAGTTACAATCGATGGTCCACTTCTGGACGCCACCGACGATTTCGGTGCCGCCTTCACGACGATCGAGTACGCCGTCGAGATACCAGGCGATGTCGCCGAGATAATCGCCAAGCGCAGGCGCGGAGGTATCCCAGTTACCGAAAATCAGTCCCTTGTAGCTCTCTACGCCAGGCACTTCGTTCAGCCCCCAGTGCGATTTGCATAAACCTTGCGGATAAGCGCGCGGCTCCAGCGGGACGTCGATCAGCTCGCCGTTAATACCGTAAGACCAGCCGTGATACGGGCAGGTGAAGGCGCGGGTATTGCCGCAGTCGGCGTAGCTGACGCGCATCGCACGGTGGCGACACTGGTTGAGAAACGCTTTGATGCTGCCGTCTTTCTGGCGAACCACCACCACCGCATCCTCGCCCATGTAGGTGTTAAAAAAATCACCGGGTTTAGGGATTTGGCTTTCGTGGGCGAGAAATAGCCAGCAGCGTCCGAAGATGCGTTCCAGCTCCAGTTGGTAAATTTCAGGGTCGGTATAAATTCGTGGGGTTACGCGACCGTTTTGCGTGTCGATCAGTTGGTAGATGTCTAAATTTGAGGGTGTGGTCATATTTTTTAATCCTGAAAGCTAAGATGTATTGACCTTCTTTTTTTGTACCCTAAGGATGTTGCTGGTTAGTTATCAATCTGTGAAATAGTAAATTTCTACCAGTTGAGACATTTTTTCGATAACAAGGAGCAGGGCATGGAACTGAGGCACTTACGCTATTTCGTAGCAGTGGCGCAGGCGCTGAATTTCACCCGAGCGGCAGAAAAGCTGCATACCTCTCAGCCGTCGTTAAGCAGCCAGATCCGCGATCTTGAAACCTGCGTGGGCGTTCCGTTGCTGGTGCGGGATAAACGAAAAGTTGCGCTGACGGCGGCCGGTGAGTGCTTTTTACAAGATGCGCTGGCGATCCTCGAACAGGCGGAAAACGCCAAAGTTCGTGCCCGTAGAACGGTGCAGGAAGATAATCATTTCTCCATTGGCTTTGTCCCTTCCGCAGAGGTCAATCTGTTGCCGAAGGTGCTGCCTTTGTTTCGTTTAAAACAACCGGATACGTACATTGAACTGGTGAGTCTGATCACCACTGAGCAGGAAGAGAAGATCCTCAGCGGAGAGCTGGACGTTGGCTTAATGCGCCACCCGGTGTACAGCCCGGATCTCGATTATCTGGAGCTGATTCATGAGCCGTTGGTAGTTGTGTTACCGGTGAATCATCCGTTAGCTAATGAGCAGGCAATCTCCGCAGAACAACTACACGGCGTGAATTTTGTCAGTACCGATCCGGCCTATTCCGGCGCGTTAGCGATGATTGTCAAAAACTGGTTTCAGCAGCAAAAAAGCCAGCCTAACATTGTGCAAGTGGCAACCAACATTCTGGTGACCATGAACCTGGTCGGAATGGGGTTGGGGGTGACTTTGATACCCGGTTATATGAATAATTTTAATACCGGACAGGTGGTTTTTCGGCCAATTATTGGTGATGTCCCAACCATCGCGTTGCTGATGGCGTGGAAAAAAGGATCGCTCAAACCGGCACTGACCGATTTTATCGCCACGGTACATGAACGTTTGGCCGTGAGTCTGACGGTGTAATGGTTACAACTCGCTGAGCTGTGACTCGACATACAGATAGCCAATTCCCATGAGTTGCTGGGCACGATTGAGCTGGCCGAAGCTTATCTGAGTCGCTCTGGCGCGCGGGTTATCACCGTGATCAAACGGGTTAAACCCAGTTTGCTGCACCAAGGTATTGAGCCAGCTATCGCCAAAAGCACAGCTACGACCGTACAACCATATCTGATTAATATTCAGTATATTCAAAAAGTTATATAAACTAAGCCCAATGGCGCTGGCGGCATGCTCGGCCCAGGCCTGAATACGAACATCACCGTTCTGCCAGGCAGTAATAAGCTGGTCGGTGGTGAGTGTTTCCGGATCGTAAAGGGACGTCGGCTGCGATTTCATCCACACGCGGGCCTGTTTTTTCAACGCGCTCAATGATGCCACCGTTTCCAGACAGCCATAGCGACCGCAGTCACAGGCAATTCCATCGGGATGAACGATGGTGTGTCCAATCTGGCCGCTGCCATACAGACTACCGCGCCAGATATTGTCGTTAATCACAAACGATGAGCCGATACCGTAATCAACGTTAATCACGCAAAAATCACCGTTAGCCGCTGGGTTTTGCCATTTTTCGGCCAGCGCCAGCATCACACAGTCATTGTCCAGGCGGACCTGTACGCCAAGCATCTCTTCCAGCAGATATTTTATTTCCACCGGTGTTTTCCACGGGGCCTGGGGCATGGTTTTTGATGCGCCGGTGATCGGATCAACCTGGCCGTGAACGCCGAGTGCCAGATTAATCGTGACCTCGGGAAATTGTCGACGGTATTCCCGCCAGTGTGCAGCCAGGGCTGACAGCAGCGCTTTGGGGGTTTCCGGCTTAATGACCTCATGACGCCAGTCGCCGATGGCAACCAGCCGTGCGTCCGCCAGTTGGCTGGTGATACTGGTAGGGGTGACGTTGATACATAGCGTCCATGCGCCTTTTTCTGGCAAATGATAGCTGCCGCTGCTCAAACCGCGCTGGCTTAAGGTTTTTCGCGAATGACTGATCCTCCCCTCATCCATTAGCTCTTCGAGGATATTGCTGACCGCCGGGATCGACAGGCTGGTGAGCTGCGCCAGCTGTGACTTGCTGAGCTGCTTTTCCCGCCACAGGTGCGACAAAAAGATCTGCTTATTCGCCTGACGAACCCTGGCGTTGTTGAACCCCGAACGCTGCATTCACTTAACTCCCTTAACTATATTGCGTGAGCATTGCGCATTTTAGCGCCACTTAACTGCCGCAGAATAGCATCAAGTTAAATTTTTACTTTTTCTTATTGAGTGGAGAGCGGCATGTACGGTTCAGTTAAAGTCTGGCAAGAAACGATCACCCTCCCAACGTGGACGGCGGGTGAAGAAGATGCCAACCCAATGTTTCTGGAAAAGCGGGTTTACCAGGGATCTTCTGGCGCGGTGTATCCGTATGGCGTGATTGATACGCTGACCGGCAAACGTGAAATGCGCGACTATCAGGCGGTGTGGATGGAGAATGACTTCATTCGCGTCATGCTGTTGCCGGAGTTAGGCGGGCGTATTCATCGAGCGTATGACAAAGTACAGCAACGCGATTTTGTCTACTACAACGAAGTGGTGAAGCCCGCTCTGGTTGGTTTGCTTGGGCCGTGGATCTCTGGTGGCATTGAATTTAACTGGCCGCAGCATCATCGCCCAACCACTTTTATGCCAGTCGATTTTACGCAGCAGCAGGGTGAGCATGGCGAATATACCGTATGGATGGGTGAGGTAGAACCTATGCGCGGTTTACAGGTGATGACCGGATTTACGCTGTATCCGGATCGCGCCCTGATCGAGATAACCGGGAAGGTGTTTAACGGTAACGCTACGCCGCGCCATTTTTTATGGTGGGCGAATCCAGCGGTGAAGGGCGGCGACGATCACCAGAGCGTGTTTCCGCCGGATGTGACCGCAGTATTTGACCACGGTAAGCGTGATGTTTCTGCGTTTCCTATCGCCACCGGCACATACTATAAAGTGGACTACTCGGCTGGCGTGGATATCTCGCGCTACAAAAACGTGCCGGTACCGACCTCCTACATGGCTGAAAAATCAGATTATGATTTTGTTGGTGCATGGCATCACGGTGAGCGAGGCGGTCTGCTACATGTGGCTGACCACCACGTTTCGCCAGGGAAAAAACAGTGGACCTGGGGCTATGGCGACTTTGGCGTTGCCTGGGATCGTAACCTTACCGATGACAACGGTCCTTATATTGAACTGATGACTGGGGTCTTTACCGACAACCAGCCGGATTTCACCTGGCTTGCGCCGTACGAAGAGAAAGTCTTCGTGCAAAACTTCCTGCCCTACAGCGAACTGGGCATGGTGCAAAACGCCAGTACGCAGTTGGCGCTTCGTCTGGTACGTGAGCGTAGCCAGCTTTCTGTGGGCGTTTATGCGATTGCGCCGCTGCACGACGTGCAGATTACGCTTTCTGCCGATGGACAACCGTTCTATGAGCATACGCTGACCCTGGAGCCCGGACAAAGCTGGCTGGCTGATGTGTCTGACGATAACCATGCGCGGGTAACGATGACTGTCACTGGCGCCGATGGCATTACGCTTTTGCAGTACGAAGAGCACATCGAGCAAGAGTTACCACTGCCATCGGCGGCCGTCGCGCCAGCGCTGCCAGAAGCGCTTTCTAATACCGATGAACTCTATTTTATTGGTCAGCATCTGGAGCAGTACAACCATGCCAGCCGCTATGCCGAAGATTATTATCGCCGCGCGCTGGACGTTGATCCGCTGGACTACCGCAATAATGTGGCCCAGGGGACGCTGGCGCTAAACCGCGCGGACTGGGCGCTGGCGGCACAATGTGCCGGCAAGGCGCTGGAGCGGGCGCATAAGCTCAATAAAAATCCGCGTGATGGCGAGGCGAGTATGCTGCTGGCCGCCGCACAGGAACGTCAGGGCGATGATGACAGCGCGTGGGATAATTATTATAAGGCCAGCTGGAGCGGCAACTGCCGGGATGCGGCTTTCTGGTCGTTAGCGCGTCTGGCGATGAAGCGTCAGGACTACGCTGGCGCATTGGAAAAGGTGGAGCAGAGCCTGCGCTTTAACGGCAGTAATAACCTGGCGATGGGATTGAAAGCGCTGGCGCTGGCAAAGCTTGATCGCAATGCGCAAGCGCTGGACTACATTCGCCAACAGCTGGTGGATTATCCGCTGAGCTATACCCTGCATTATGCTCGCTGGGCAATCTGCCAGGACGAAGCGACAGCGCTTGCGCTGATCTCGATTACCGGGCGTCGCGGGACCAACGCGTGTGAACTGGCAGGCTGGCTGACCTCTTTGGGGCAAAAGGATGCTGCCCGTGGTGTGCTGGAACTGCTCGACAGCCAGGAAACGCTGCCGATGCTGTGGCGCGCCTCGCTGAGCGATAATCCACAATCCTTCATTGAACGTGCTCGTGAGTGTCTGCAAAACCGCGTGCGTTTCCCCAATACGCTGGATGAAGTGCAGATGCTGCAAACTCTTGAGCAAAGCGCTTTTGCCCGCTATTTACTCGGCTGTTTCTGGTACAGCAAACGGCGTTATGCCGAGGCGGTTTCCTGCTGGCAGTTCACGCTTGTGCAGGAAGCGGATTTCGCTCCGGCGCATCGTTTACTGGGGATTTACGCCTGGAACAAACTGCACGATGCACAGCAGGCGAAACAGTATCTGTCGCAAGCCGTGGCGCTGGAGCCGCAAAATGCCCGCTTCCTGTTTGAACTCGACTATCTCAACAAGCTGATGGCACAACCGGCTGAACAGCGTCTGCAGCGGCTGGAAGCCAGCAAAGAGATTGTCTTCCTGCGTGATGATCTGACGGTGGAACTGCTCAGCTTGTGGAATGGGTTGGGGCGCTATGACGATGCCGCCGCAGTATTACGTGAGCGGGTGTTCCATCCGTGGGAAGGCGGTGAAGGTAAAGCCACCGGGCAATATCTGCTTAATCAATTACATCGCGCGCTGGCTGCCGTGCAGTCCGGCGACCCGCAAACTGCTATTACGCAACTGCAACAGGCGCTGCACTATCCGAAAAACCTCGGGGAAGGCCGTTTGCCAGGGCAAACGGATAACGACATCTGGTATTTGCTGGGGTATTGCGCGCAGCTGCAAGGCCATTTCGAAGAATCTCAGCGCTACTTCTCCCGTGCGACGCGCGGCGGAAGCTCACTGGATGCCGGACGTTACTACAACGACCAGCCAGTGGACTATCTCTTCTGGCAGGGTATGGCGCAGAGAAAACTTGGCGATGATGCAGAGGCGGACGCTCTGTTCAATAGCTTCCTGCAATGGGTTGAGTCGCATCACGACAACGTGCCGGATGTTGATTTCTTTGCCGTATCGCTACCCGACCTGGTGGTGCTGGATACCTCAGCAGAAGCAAAACACCAGCAACACTGCCTGTTTATCAATGCGCTCGGGCATCTGGGGCTAGGAAATAGCGCCGCCTGTCAGCGTGAACTTGATGAACTCCTGCAACTCAATCCGGCACATGACAAGGCATTACTGCTGCGTCACGCCATTAACGTAAGGCTTTTCCAGTAATACCCGAAACGGGTGGGGGATAACCTCACCCGAAACCTACTGTACCCTGCGTTTCCCTGAAAGAGGAATCATAATGAATAACGCGCAGACACATTTAAAGATTGGTTATGTCTGGACTATCTGCCTGGTTGCGGCCTGCGGAGGTTTACTGTTTGGCTATGACTGGGTGGTGATCGGCGGGGCAAAACCCTTCTATGAAGCATATTTCTCGATTACCGATCCGGCGCAATCCGGCTGGGCGATGAGTTCCGCGCTGGTTGGTTGTATCTTTGGCGCACTGATTTCCGGCTGGTGCGCCGATAAATTTGGCCGAAAAATGCCGCTGATTCTCTCAGCTATCCTGTTTAGCGCTTCTGCCTGGGGAACTGCCGTCGCCAGCAATTTCGACATGTTTATTGTCTATCGCATTGTGGGCGGCGTGGGGATTGGTCTGGCGTCTGCGCTAAGTCCGCTGTATATCGCCGAGGTCAGCCCCGCTGAAAAGCGAGGTCGCTTTGTTGCCGTTAACCAGCTCACCATCGTCATTGGCGTGCTGGCGGCGCAGCTTATCAACCTGATGATTGCCGAACCTGTTGCCACAGGCGCTACGCAGCAGGCAATTGTTGAAAGCTGGAACGGTCAGACAGGCTGGCGCTGGATGTTTGGTGCTGAATTAGTGCCTGCGGTAATTTTCCTGGTGCTGATGTTCTTTGTACCTGAATCGCCGCGCTGGCTGGTGAAAGCGGGCAAAGCCGATCGTGCGCGTGCCATGCTGCAGCGCATTGGTTCGGCGGAATATGCCGGGCAAACGCTGAAAGAGATTGAACATACGCTGCAAAAAGATAATCACAAGGTCGCGTGGTCAACGCTGTTACAACCGCAGATCAAACCGATCGTGATTATTGGCATGGTGCTGGCAGTGTTCCAGCAGTGGTGTGGGATCAACGTTATTTTCAACTATGCGCAGGAGATCTTCGCCTCTGCCGGATTCGACATCAACGGTACGTTAAAATCGATCGTGGCGACAGGGATCATCAATCTGGTCTTTACCCTTGCCGCTCTGCCGTTAGTGGACAAAATTGGCCGTCGTAAACTGATGCTGTTCGGCGCGTCAGGATTGACGGTTATCTACGTACTGATTGCCGGGGCGTACGGGTTGGGCATTATGGGCTGGCCGGTTCTGGTTCTGGTGCTGGCGGCAATCGCGATTTATGCTCTGACGCTGGCGCCGGTGACCTGGGTGCTGCTATCAGAAATTTTTCCCAACCGCGTGCGCGGGCTGGCAATGTCGCTGGGGACGCTGGCGCTGTGGATTGCTTGTTTCCTGCTGACCTATACCTTCCCGCTGCTCAATGCGAGTCTGGGCGCGTCGGGAAGCTTCCTGCTGTACGGTGTGATTTGCGCGATGGGCTTCATCTATGTTTTGCGTAATGTACCGGAAACCAAAGGCGTGACGCTGGAAGCGCTGGAAGAACAGCTGGCGGCGCAGCATACGAAAGTTGGTGCATCAACCCAACCGCGAAGCGCCCGCTAATGGATGGTCTGCTGACGCTACAAAACGCACATCTGCGGATGTGCGTCGATCCGCAGGGCGGTTCTCTATTAAGCCTGGTTTCGTTACAACATCAACAGGCCATTTTACGCGAAGGTCATGGTCAGCAGCCTGGTGATTGCGGTCTGTTCCCGATGCTGCCGGTCGCGAATCGGGTGGCGGGAAATCGTTTTATGCTGCGCGGTGAAGAGGTGGTTTTACCTCAGCATGACGCAGACGACACTTTCTTCCTGCACGGTGACGGCTGGCTGCAACGCTGGCAGATTATTACCGCTACCCAAAGCGGCTGTTTGCTGCAGTTGCGCAGTTGGCACCCCTGCGGCTACGACTATACGGCGCGGCTTTGCTATCAACTGGAAACCTCAAGCCTGCACGCCTCGTTGACGCTCACTCATTGCGGTGAACAGCCAATGATTTACGGCTGTGGGTTCCATCCGTTTTTCGCCTTTGATAAGCGCAGCACGGCGCAGTTCACTGCCAGCGGTTACTGGCCGGAGGGGGAACAGCATCTGCCGCTGGAATGGCAACGCGATATCCCTTCAGCGGCGGATTTCATGCATGCGCAATACGGTGAGGATAGCTGGCTGAATGTCGGATATTCTGGCTGGAGCGGGCGGGCCGTTATTCAGCGAGATGTGATGAAAGTCACGATTTTAGCGCAAACTCCGTGGTTGATGCTGTTCAGAATGTCGGGTGAGGAGTTCCTGTGCCTGGAGCCGCAAACGCATCCGGTGAATGCCCACAACATGCAGGGGCAGCCGGGATTGCAGGTTTTAGCGCAGGGAGAACGCTGCCATTTTGCGATGCAAATTAGCGTCGAATAGGGCAAAAATCATGTTATCTGCCTGTTAATGCTCTCTTGCGCCAGCCTGCGTTTGTCGCCAGACTATCGCCTCCAAACGGGAGGGATTCATGGCTTTGCATTCCACGCGCTGGCTGGCGCTCGGTTATTTCACCTACTTCTTTAGCTACGGTATCTTTCTGCCTTTCTGGAGCGTCTGGCTCGAAGGGTTAGGGCTGACGCCGGAAACCATCGGCTTACTGCTGGGCGCGGGGCTGATTGCCCGTTTTCTCGGTAGCTTGCTGATTGCACCGCGTGTGAGCGATCCCTCTCGGCTGATCTCAGCGTTACGTATTCTGGCCTTGTTGACGTTGGTGTTTGCGCTGGCCTTCTGGGCGGGGACTAACGTGGCGTGGCTGATGGTGGTGATGGTCGGCTTTAACCTGTTTTTCTCGCCGCTGGTGCCGCTGACCGACGCACTGGCCAACACCTGGCAAAAACAGATAACCATGGATTACGGTCGGGTGCGACTGTGGGGATCCGTGGCCTTTGTGATCGGCTCTGCGTTGACCGGCAAACTGGTGAGCCTGTTCGACTATCGGGTGATCCTGGTCCTGTTATCGCTTGGCGCCGCCTCAATGCTGCTGGGCATGATGATTCGCCCGAGCGTGCAACCAGCGGGTGAAAACCGTCAGCAGGAGAGCGCAGGATGGCCCGCCTGGCGCGCGCTAATAACCCAAAGCTGGCGTTTTCTGGCCTGCGTGAGTCTGCTGCAGGGCGCACATGCAGCTTATTACGGTTTCAGCGCCATTTACTGGCAGTCTGCCGGGTATTCCGCTTCGGCGGTGGGCTATTTATGGTCATTAGGCGTGGTGGCGGAAGTGATTATTTTTGCGCTCAGCCACAAGCTGTTCCGCCGCTTTAGCGCTCGCGATCTTCTGCTGCTTTCCGCCGTTTGCGGCGTGGCGCGTTGGGGGCTGATGGGCTGGAGCACAGAGCTGCCATGGCTGATTGTGGTGCAAATCCTGCATTGCGGAACGTTTACCGTCTGCCACCTGGCGGCGATGCGTTACATTGCTGCGCGACAGGGCAGTGAAGTGATTCGTCTCCAGGCGGTATATTCTGCGGTGGCGATGGGCGGCAGTATCGCCATCATGACCGTTTTCGCCGGCTATCTGTACCAGAACCTGGGCAGCGGCGTATTCTGGGTGATGGCGCTGGTGGCGCTACCAGCTATCGTTCTGCGCCCGAAAGTCGTGGCGCAGCCTGCGACGTTATGATTCAAGGATTTTGCGGATTTGCTGCTGCTGGTGAGACGTAAGCGCCAGATCCGCATGAATCAGCGGGGGAGAAAACAGCGGTAGCGGCGTGGTGTACGGTGTAATAATCAGCGTTACGCCACGCGGCGCTCCCTCTTTTTGAAAGTCCTGCATCGGCATGTGTTTTACGTTGAGCGGCAGCAGCGTCAGTTCGCGCAGCTGTTGTTCTATATGCGCTTCAAGTTGTTCGTTACTACCGGTCAGCAGGATAATCTGTTTTTCGTGCAAATCCTTCTCCTGCATCAGCCAGGCGCCGAAAATAACGGCGACCAGGCCGATCTCTTCTTCTGAAAACTGGACATCGTATTCCGCTTCAAAGCCGTGAATCGCCTCGCGGGTAGTTCGAACCAGCCGGGGATAAAGTCGGCTGAACTCCTCCGGTAGCGTGTTATCAATGCCGATGGCAAACACGCTGCGGTTCAGTGCCTGGGCCAGGTGGATATACAACTGGTCATTCAGCCCTTGCTCGTCGCTGAAGCGCACGTTGCCATACTCGCGAAAACGCAACACCAGCCGCGCAATAGCAAGGCGCAGGCGGCGATCCTGCTGGTGATTATCGCGGATCGGGTCGGGGATGCGGATCATTGAGAATAACAACGCCATAAACAGCGATTCGCCCAGCGGCGCACTTTGCATGACGTGGCGCTGCCAGTGGCGGCCAATTTCCTCGGCGAGCGGATACTCAGCGCAGGATTGTGCCCACCGTTGCTGGAGTGGATTAAACTCCGGGGTGATCCCCGCGTGGTGCTGTAGCAGACAATATTGTAAATACAAGCGCAGGAACTGGATGTCACGACACTCAAACGGCTTCTGTAAGCGCCGGGAGCACAGATTGATGAGCGCATGCAGATTGGTGTCGTCATACAGCGTACGTGCGATACCTTGTTGTTTAAGAGCAATTTTTAAAGTGGGCGTGAAATGCTGAGCGATAAAAGTAGGGCAAATCCGCAGGCCACGGCGCAGCCACTGCAACAGACACAGACGCTGATTTAGCGGGGTTCCTTCGATCGCATAGCCACCATTCTGCGCGGTGGCTATCGTGAGCCGGTGATAGCGCTGGATTTCGAGCCCTGCGCCAATAATATCTTCCTGAACCGTGGCATCATCGACACCATTGAGGCTGCTGAAGGTTTGTGTAGTCGCGATTTGCCCCGGCAGGAAAAGCGTCAGCAGAACCTGGCAACGGCGCTGGGGAGCGGAAAGTACAGATGGCGGAGCAAGCGTTGACATCATCTGTAGGGTCTCCCGTAAGTATGTTTGATAAGAATAGCTAAAGTTTGCTCATAGATTTGAGGAATGGAATGCTTTCCACCAGGAATGCTGGAGAGCGTCACAGAATTTTTAACGTGCGGAACAGATAGCGGGAGTGGAACGCAGCGCGTTAATCCGTTTTTTCACTGTTTTATCTTTTTGTTGAGATATAAAAAATGCCAGAGGGGGGAATGCTGGCGGAGGGAGGTATGAACATGCTATCTCAGAGAAGTGAAAAACCTAAAGTGAACGTAGCAATACGACGGAGGCAACAGATTCATTACCTCCGTAACAGCTGTCTGGCGTTACTTCTCACGACTCAGCGTTAATCCCACATCGCCGCCCGGATGTACCGCCAGCAGCGTTTCCTTTGAGTAGCCGCTCTCGCTCATCAGACAGGCACAGGCGGCGTCAAAGATAGCCAGCACCAGTAAAATAGAGGTGGTAGCCAACATGTTCAGCGGATCGGCCTCGCGCTGTACACCGGTGGAAATCACTAGCCTCGAGGCTTTAGCAATGGCCGAATCGGCGTTTTCAGTCACGCTCAGGATGGGCACATTCCTCGCAGCCAACCCGGGCAGCAGCCGGGTGAGCTCGTCCGAATTCCCCCCGCGTGACAGCATAATCACCAGGTCGTCGGCGCGTAAAAAACCGAGATCGCCATGTGCTGCGTCCGTCGCGTTGAGGTAAATCGCCGGACGTTCCACGCAGGCAAGCATATGTGCGACTTTACGCGCTGCAATGCCAGAGGTACCGACGCCGGTGACGACGATTTTGCCCTGACAACCGCGCAGCTCCGCCATCAGCGACTGCCAGACAGGTTCAGTCAGATGCTGCCCCAGACCCGCCAGGGCATCGCTATAGAGCTGGAATACGCCGCTGGCCTGAGACCAGGAGTTACTCATGCGTCCTCCTGCATCAACTGGCGGTATTTCATATGATCCTGATACATCTCGTGGAATACCCGATATTTGCGATCGTAGTACTGCTTAATGCGGTTGGTCTGCGGGGTGACCGTTTTACCAATCCGGCTCATCGCCGACATTGCTTCCGGGAAGGTATCGAATACGCCCGCGGCGATAGTCCCCATCATGGCGCCACCCAGCAGCATGGCTTCGCTCTCTTCAGGCAGCAGCATCGCACAGCCGGTGGCGTTGGCATGCTCCTGAACGAAGATCGGGTTTTTCGTCCCGCCGCCGCTGGCCATAATGGTATCGATGGTGTAGCCGCTTTGATTCATCGTTTCAATGATATGACGGGTTCCCAGCGCAATGGCCTGAATGGTCGCGAGGTACTGTAACGCCATATCTTCCGGCGTGCGCGACAGCTTCAGTCCAGTGATAGCGCCTGTGAGCGTTGGGTTGGCGCGCGGTGAACGGTTGCCGTGGAAATAGGGCAGGATGTGCATATCGCGGGTTAAAAATGCGATATCTTCCGGCTCACCGGCCATTTTACGCAGCAGCGCATTCAACACTTCATAAATGGTCTGCCCTTGAGATTTCGCCTGGGTCAACAAGGTTTCGTAACAAGGATGCGACTGAATAACGTGGTCGATTAACGCCCCGGTTGCCGACTGCCCACCTTCGTTGAGCCAGTATTCTGGCAGCACTGCTGAGTAGTAAGGACCCCAAACACCGCCGATAAAACGCGGCTCTTTGGAAATCGCCATGTGTCCGGTAGAGGTGCCGCCAATCAGCGCGACGCGGCGATCGAAATCCGCTACCTCGCCGGAAACACCGCTCGCGCCGAGCGTGCCGAGCGTACCGGCGTGGGCATCGATGATCGAGACGCTGACAGCGGTCCCCGGAATCAGCCCCATTTCGCTGGCGGCGCGCGCAGAAAGACCATGACCGAGCGGTTCGCCCATGGTTTTCACGTAGCGACCAATTTTGGCGGCATCATGTTCCAGCAAGTCTTCCAGCCCAATCTGGCGGAAATAGCTGGCATCCCATTTGTCTTCATGGCCCATATAGGTCCATTTACACACCGTCGAGCACAGTGAGCGTGTGTCATCGCCCGTTGCGCGCCAGGTCAGGAAATCGGGCAGGTCAAAGTAGTATCCCGCATTGGCCCAGGTGTTGGGCATATGTTGCTTCAACCACAGCAGTTTGGGCGTTTGCATTTCCGGGGAGATAATACCGCCAACGTAGTCCAGCACCCGATGATGCAGGGCGTTAATGCGCTCAGCCTGAGTAATGGCGCGGTGATCCATCCACACAATGATATTCTGTTCGCTGCGCCCGGACGGGCTAATGGTCAGCGGTTTACCTTCTTTATCCAACACCACCAGTGAACAGGTCGCGTCAAAGCCCAGACCTTTCACCTGGATAGGGTTGATATCCGACTGGTTAATCGCATCGCGAACCGCGTTACACACTGCCTGCCAGATGTTATCGGAAGACTGCTCAACAAAATCGGCCTGCGGGCGGTAAATCTCGATGGTCCGACTGGCCTGGCCGACCATTCTGCCGCTGAGATCAAACACGCCAGCACGGGCGCTTCCGGTTCCGACATCCACACCAATAAAGTAACTTGCCATAATTTTTTCTCCTGAAATCAGGCTTTACGATTCTGTAATGCGATAAAGAGGATCAGCACCGCGCCCCACAGCGCCATCGTCAGATAGCTGCTGACCCCCAGCAAGTTAAGGCCGCTTTCCAGCATTTGCAGCACAATCAGCGCCAGTACCAGGCCGATAATGCGTCCGAAGCCGCCATCCGGATTGATGCCACCGAGTACGGAGGCAAGGATGGTGACCAGCAGGTAGGACTCACCGTATCCGGCTTTTGCCGAGTTGAATTTCGCCATCATCAGAATGGCGGCGACCCAGCCGAGCAGGGCTGAAATCACGTACACGGAAATTTGTACCCGTACGGTATTCACACCACTGTAGCGGGTAGCCTGTTCATTGGAGCCGACGAGATAAAGACTGCGCCCCAGCGTGGTGTGCTCCAGCAGTACCCATAGCAGGATTGCCACCAGGAAAAAGAGCAACAGCGCCACCGGAATACCCGCAATCGTGGCGTTGCCAAGGTACTGAATGGCGGTCGGGAAACCCGAAATCACCGTCCCGTTGGAGAGCAGAATATTCAGCCCGGAGATAAGTGTCATCGTGCCGAGGGTGGCGAGAATCGGTGAGACGCCGACCCAGGCAATCAGCGCGCCGTTGAGCGTACCGATAGCCACCGCCACGGCTGCGCCTGCCAGCAGCGCCAGCACCAGAAACAGCGGGTTATCCGGATGGGTAACGATAATCGCTGCCATTACCAGCGAGCAGGCGTTCGCCCCGGCAATAATTGACAGGTTAATGCCGCCGGTCAGCATGGTCATACCCATCCCGAGGGCCAGCATGCCGAGGATCGGTAACTGTGAGCCTATCGACTGGAAGTTAGCGACGCTAAAAAAACGGCTGCCGAGCAGGGCTGAGAAAACCAGGGCGACGACCACAATAATGACGCATTGCAGACGAATGATGGCATCACCGGGTAAAAATCTGGCGATTGTTTTCATCTCAAAGCTCCCTTGCCAGTTTGCGTTTTTCGTTCCAGGCCGTGGCACTGATGCTGACCAGGATAATGGCGCCGCTGAATACGGTGTGCCAGTAAGAGGAGACGCTGAGTAGCGTCAGACCATTTTGTAAGAAGGCGAGCAAGACAACGCCGAGCAGGGTTCCGGTCAACGTACCGCGCCCGCCGCTCATGCTGGTTCCGCCGAGCACGACCGCCGCCAGCACCGTCAGCTCAAAGCCGAGCAGCGAATTGGGTGCAACTGACTGGGTGATTTGCGCCTGAACCACGGCGGCAACACCTGCCAGAATGCCCATATAGCCATAGACGTAGAAATGCAGTTTCAGCAGATTCAGCCCCAGGCGTGAGGCCGCGTCGCGGTTGCCGCCCATGGCGTAAACCTGACGGCCAAGACGGGTATAGTTCATCAGCACTGCGGTAAAGACGATCACCGCCGCCAGGCACAGCAGGGGCAGGGTCAGGCCGTAGTCGTAGCCATCTGCCGCGGTGAAGGAGAACCAGTTAATGCCGTTCATAAACCAGTCAGGGAAACCGTACAGCCAGGTGCCTTTGGTGGCGTAAACCAGAAGGCCGTAGTAGACGTTCAGCGTGGCGATGGTAATGATGATTGCCGGAACGCGCAGCCAGTAGACCAGGAAGCCATTAATGAGCCCAAGCAGCAGGCCCACCGCAATCGCAATGGTTAACGCCAGAGCGAAGTTGCCGCCGTGGCCGATCACCCAACTGGCCATCACATACTGGGCAATCGCGGTCATCGCCGGAAAGGAGATATCGATCCCACCGGAAATCAGCACCACAAACAACCCGCAGGCAAGAATGCCGAGAATCGCGTAGCTGGTGGCCACATCTGTCAGATTGCCGAGCGAGAGGAACTCATCGGTGCTGACACTTAGCCCAACCGCGAGCGCTACGACCAGCAGGCCCAGCCAGAATTCATGTTGCCCGATTAAACGGGACAGATGCATCTTATTCATTGATTACCTCGACCACTTCAGCAATCTCCTCTTCACGGCAGTGATGAGGATTAAATTCCGCCACCAGTCTGCCGCGACGCATCACCAGCACGCGGTGGCTGTTGTAATATGCTTCCGGAATTTCATCGCAAATCATCAGCACCGCCATACCTTGTTCCGCCAAATCGCGGGCTATCTGGTAAATGCCCTCTTTGTTGGCGATATCCACGCCGACGGTAGGCGAGTCGAGGATCAGGATGCGGGGATTGGTCGCCACCCATTTGGCAATGGCGATACGCTGGGCATTGCCGCCGGAAAGCGTTTTGACCGGCAGGTGCGGATCGGACACTTTGATATTCAGTTCGCGGATTAAATCGGCGACCAGCTTTTGCGCTTTACGATGATCGAGCAAGCCGCTACCGGTGTGCAGTTGATCAAACACCGTGACGATGGTGTTGTCGTAAATCGACTGCTCCATGATCAGCCCCTGCGTCAGGCGATCTTCTGAGACGTAGCCGATCCCGTGCTTAATGGCGTCGTGGTTATTACGAAGCGTGACTGGCTGACCGTTAATACGCATCTCGCCGCTTTCCGGGTGCGTCATGCCAAACAGGCTCAAACAAAGCTCGGTACGCCCGGCGCCCAACAGGCCGACAATCGAGACAATCTCGCCGCCATGCAGCGACAGATTAATGTTCTGGTATTTGCCTCTGCGGCTGAGGTTGCGCAGCTCCAGCAGGGGTTCTCGATCGTCGAATGATTTCTCCGGCAGCGGGCTGTAGTGGAAGCGTTGTCCGGTCATCAGGAAAGCCAGCTCGTGGCTGTCGAGTTCGCTGGCAGGATATGTGCCCACCAGTTTGCCGTCGCGCATGACGCTGATACGGTCTGCCACTTCCATTACTTCATCCAGACGATGGCTGACAAACACCACGCAAATGCCGGCCGCTTTAAGTTCGTTAACCACCTTCAGCAGTCCATTGACCTCCTGGCGGGTTAGCGAGGCGGTGGGCTCGTCCATAATAACCAGACGCGCATCTGCGGCAATTGCCCGGCAAATAGCGACCAGTTGTCGGTCGGCAATCGAGAGTTTTTCTACTTTTTTATCGGGATCGATATTCACCCCGATACGTTTCATGGCTGCCAGCGCCTGCTGTTTCATAGCACCACGACGCACCCAGATATCACCGCCCGGCAGATAGCGGTTGACCGCGATATTTTCTGCGACGCTAAAGTTGGGGAACAGCGACAGGTCCTGATAAATAACCTGAATGCCATAATGGGAAGAGAGCTGCGGCGTCAGGTGATGGAACAATTTTCCGTCGAGTAAAATCTGCGCGCCTTTTTCCGGGTGATAAACCCCGGAGATCACTTTAATAATGGTACTTTTACCACAGCCGTTTTGACCCGCCAGACAGTGAACTTCGCCTTTTCTCAGCGTCAGATTCACGTTATCCAGCGCCAGCACGCCCGGGAATTGTTTGCTGATATTCTCAAGAGTGATAAATGCGGTGGTGTCTGCCATGGACAATACCCCTGCGAGCGCCCTGACGGACGCTGAGTGTTAGTTTGGTTGATAGCGCCGACCAGACGGTCGGCGTTAAGGTTCCCTGGTGTTGGCTAAAGCCTTAGAAACCAAGTGATTGTGCGTTGTCTTTGGTGACTTCGAGGATCTTGTTAAAGCGGATCACTTTCTTCTCCGTGTCGATATCGGCTTTCCCTAAACCGTCGATACTCAGATCTGCATTGACTTCTTTGCCCTGCAACAGCTGATCGGCAACCGTTACCAGCGCATAGCCCGCATCTTTTGGATCCCACAGCAGCGCTTTTTTGATATCTCCACGCATCAGGTAAGGCGCAGCCTGCGCTGGCATGGCGATCCCGACAACGGCAATTTTATCTTTGGCGCGTTTTTTCTGCACAGCCTGACCCGCACCAATTGGACCCAGTGAGCCGAAGCCGATAATGCCCTTCATCTGCGGATAGGTTTTCATCAGATCCAGCGTTGTGGCGTAGGATTTATCAATGCTTTCCGCGACCGGCAGGCGTGAAGTGACCTCGAACATTTCCGGATATTTTTCTTTCTGGTACTTAATTGCATAATCCGCCCACGCGTTATGCAGTGGGACCGTCAGCGAACCAACATAGATTGCATACCCGCCTTTGCCGCCCATATTTTTCGCTAACTCATCGACGTTGGCTTGTGCGTATTTTTCACTATCGATGGTTTCGATATCCCACTGACCGATTTGCTCGTCCGGGGATTCGTGCGTCAGGACCACAATGCCTTTATCGCGCGCTTTTTTCAGTACTGGCTCAAGAACCTTGGCATCGTTCGGTACCACGATGATTGCGTTGACGTTTTTGGCGATCAGATCCTCAATCACTTTGACCTGCTGTGCCGGATCCGGCGTAGATGGACCGGTCTGGTAAGCGTTCACATCCAGTTTTTTTGCTGCTTCGTTAACGCCGGTTTCCATGCGGTTAAACCAGGGAATACCGGTGACCTTTGCAACCACAGCAATTTCATATTTTTCCGCCGCAAAGGACGTGCCGGACAACATGCATGCAGAAACCAGGGTTGCACTGAGTAATGCGAGTTTGAATTTCATAGTTGTACCTTTCGTAGGGGGCAGGACATGTCACGGCGTGAAGTTAACAACGAATGGAAGAGGGAATGAATCATAAGTTTGGAGAATGTGATATATGCCCACTATTGTGAATTTATGGAAACAAAATAGTTAACAATTGGTTAAATTAACATGGTTTTAGATTCAAGTGTTCAAATTAAGTGTTAATAAAACATTAAAATGAAACTATTAATTAACATTTTATTATCATTTTACTTAAGATTTGACGCCGAAAAGGTGTTTGGGTGGAATTTCCCGAAGAAGAAATTATCGAAATTGAGAACTGAATCGATACCGGAAAAGGGTGCTCAACTTTTTTTCGTTCAATGATATCCTCGGCACACTTGCGCCAAATACGGCATCATTATTTGTGGCGGTGTTGATTTTTATCGTGGAGAACTCATGCAAGGCGTTAAACGTATCTTTATGACGTTGTTTCTCGCTGTCCTGTCTTTTGGCGCAGGTGCGCATCCCCACAGCTTTATTCATCTGAAAACCGAAGTTGTGAGCGAAAATGATCGGTTCGTCGCGCTAAAAATGCGCTGGACGATGGATGAAATCACGTCGGCGGATCTGCTTTACGACGCGGGGAATGCTAAACCTGGTGATGAAATTTGGAAAAAACTGGCGGCGGAAGTGATGGCCAACGTTCTCGGGCAGCACTATTTCACCGAAGTGTGGCACGATGGGAAAAAGGTAAAGTTTAAAAACAGACCGACGGAATATGGCATGGCGCGTGAAGAACACCAGGCGGTGCTGACGTTCGTTCTGCCGCTGGCCGAAGCTCAACCACTGAGCGGTCAAAAATATACTATTTCAACCTTCGATCCGACCTACTACGTCGATATGAGCTATGACAAAGACAGCGACGCCCGACTTTCGCAGACCATAAGCCAGCAATGCCATATTTCAATGCATACGCCGACGCCGAATGAACACATGTTAAGTTTTGCGCAGTCGCTGGATAAAGAAGACGCACCGCCGGAGGATATGGAGTTGGGTAAACAGTTTGCACAGACGGTGACGCTGCAATGTCAGTAGTTTATCAACAACTCGCAGCCAGACGCCGTTGGCTCACGCTATGGCCGCTGGCGGTCTTTTTGTTGCTGGCGACAGGCGGGGGGCTGTGGTTGTGGCAAGCCTGGCCTCAGGTAATGATGCACAGTGTCGTCTGGCAGCGCGACGTTAACCAGCAGATGAGCGGGTTGCTGAAAGCGGTTGCCGCGAACCCCACACGTGCGGGCGGATCTCTGCTGTTGTTTAGCTTTATTTATGGGGTATTGCACGCATTGGGGCCGGGGCACGGCAAAATCGTCATCACGACCTGGCTTGCGACGCATCCGTCGAAGCTCAAGTCGAGCATTGGGCTGACGCTGGCGTCTTCCCTATTGCAGGGGCTGGTGGCAATAGGACTGGTGGTTGTAGTGCTCACGGTGCTGCAACTGCCTGCCCGACAGCTGCATATGAGCAGTTTCTGGCTGGAGAAAGGAAGTTATGCGCTGGTTGGCATGTTGGGCGTTTTATTGTGTGTCCGTGCGCTGAAGAAATTGCGCCAGCTGCTGATGCGCCCGAAATTCACCGCCTTTACGCCGCACCATGTGCATCACGAGGGCTGCGGCTGCAGGCATCAGCATTTGCCCAACCCGGAACAACTGCAAAGCGGCGATGACTGGCGCGCCCGGTTGATGATTATTCTCTCTATGGGCATGCGTCCCTGCTCTGGCGCAATTATGGTGCTGCTGTTCAGTAAAGTGGTTGGCGTCTTTAGCTGGGGTATGGCGTCGGCGTTGGCGATGGCGGCAGGAACCTCTTTGACGATTACGTCACTGGCTTTGCTGGTACATAGCTTTCGCTCATTGGCGGTGAAAATTAGCGGGCATAAAGCGCCGGTGCTGTGGCGACAGATTGGCTGGACGACGCTGGCGTTAGCCGGTGGTGCGGTGCTTATTGTTGCTGCGGTAGTGATGTGGATGAGCGCGGTGCCGGTAGGGCGAGGGATAAGACCGTTTTAAATCCCCATCCGTAGCGTAATTGTTATTGCGTCACTGCTTTACGAATAAAATCTATCGCTGCGTCACGATAATCATCGCCGTGGCGGCCAGAGAACGCATCAATATGTTCTCCTTCGGGAATAATGATTAGCTGTTTGGGTTCACGCGCCTGGGAAAACAGTTTTTCACTCTGTTGCCATGGAATGACGTGATCTGCCGTACCGTGGATCAGCAGTAACGGGATCGGCGCAATGCTGCTGATATTACGATCTGCGCTATAGCGATCGTCGAGTAAAAATCCGCTCCCTGGGATCATGTGGTTGGCAATGGCAGAGTACGATGAAAACGTTGAATCGAGGATAATGGCTCGCACGCCCGCGCGATCGCCGTGTTGTTGATTTGCACAATCCATGCAATTGCCCACGGCGGCTAATACATTATTGCCCCCAAGACTTTGCCCCAGCAGCACCAGTCGCTCAGAGTCGACATCGGCGCGATGCCGCACATAGTCCATTGCGCTTTGCGTATCGTCCTGCAGGCCTTTTTGTGATGGCGTGCCCTCTGATTCGCCGAAGCTGCGGTAATCAAACATAAACACGTTAACGTTGCGTTCTGGCAACCAACTGACTAACGGCCAGTGCGCTGACATATTGCCGACGTTTCCATGGGCATGGACGACGGTGGCGATGGCGTTTTCTGCCGGCCCCGTAGCGGAAGGAATAAACCAGCCGTGTAAACGGGTACCGTCTTTGGCGGTAAAGAAAACGGATTCAGCAGTGGTGGGAGTTGGGCCGTATATTTCATTATCGGGATAATAAAAGGTATTGATCGCCACGCGGGGGAGTAAATAAATGCAGGCCAGGACGATAAACAACATAAAGAGATATTTGGCGCTGCGACGGATGCCCGGGATGGTCATGTGACTTCCTTGTTGCTTTCAGACAGTGGTAGTTCTGCCATTGGGTACAAAGAAATATCGTGTTAAAGCGTGAGGGGAAAGTAAAGCAAGAGGACGTTATTTAGGAAAAACGCTCGAGGAAAAGCACGGCGAATGAGAGGTCTCATCCGCCGAAGAGACTTAGCGCTTCAGCGCATCGCTCAGTTCGTCACGCATGTTAGCCAGCATGGCTTTAACAACGCGCGGGTTACCTGCAACGATGTTGCCGGTTGCCAGGTAGTTATGACCACCGGTGAAGTCGCAAACCAGTGCGCCAGCTTCACGTGCAATCAGCTCACCTGCTGCGAAATCCCATGGTTTCAGACCGATTTCGAAGTAACCGTCAACGCGCGCAGCGGCAACGTAAGCCAGATCCAGCGCAGCAGAACCTGTGCGGCGGAAGTCAGCGCACTCGGTAAACATTTTGCCAAGAATTTTCATGTAAGAAGCGGCGTGCTGCTTCGCTTTGAACGGGAAACCGGTGGCGATGATGGTGCCGTCCAGATCGCGGGCGGTGCTGCCACGCAGACGATAGCCGTTCAGCTGTGCGCCCTGGCCGCGAGTGGCGGTGAACAGTTCGTTACGCATTGGATCGTAAACAACGGCGACTTCAGTACGGCCTTTAATGCGTACTGCGATAGATACCGCGAAGTGCGGCAGACGTTTTACGAAGTTGGTAGTGCCATCCAGTGGATCGATAACCCATTGAACATCCTGATCTTCACCTGCGTGCTCACCGCTTTCTTCGGTGATGATGGTGTGCTGTGGGTAAGATTTGCGAATAGTTTCGATAATAATCGCTTCGGCGGCTTTATCGACGTTAGTCACGAAATCATTGCTGCCTTTCTGGCTGGTTTCTACAGAGTCTGGGGTTTCGTAGTGTTTGGCAATTACATTACCCGCCTTGCGCGCTGCGCGCACGGCGATGGTCAGCATCGGATGCATCGGTCTCTCTCACTGGATGTTAAAGAACGGGAAAACGGCGCAGAGTATAGCAGCGAGTTCGGAATATGTCTTCGTTTTATGATAATATGCCCGAATAATCTTTAGCCGAAGAAATACAATGCTGCAAAATATTCGAATCGTGCTGGTGGAAACCTCTCACACTGGCAACATGGGCTCTGTAGCCCGCGCAATGAAAACCATGGGTTTAACCAATCTGTGGCTGGTAAATCCACTGGTTAAACCGGACTCTCAGGCCATCGCTCTGGCGGCAGGTGCCAGTGATGTAATCGGCAGCGCGCAGATCGTCGATACTCTTGATGAAGCGCTGGCAGGTTGCAGCCTGGTAGTAGGCACCAGTGCGCGCTCCCGTACACTACCGTGGCCGATGCTGGATCCGCGTGAATGCGGTTTAAAAAGCGTCTCTGAAGCGACGAATTCGCCCGTAGCGCTGGTGTTTGGCCGTGAACGTGTTGGCCTGACGAATGAAGAACTGCAGAAGTGCCATTACCACGTCGCTATTGCCGCGAACCCGGAATACAGTTCGCTGAACCTGGCGATGGCGGTGCAGGTCATCTCTTATGAAGTGCGCATGGCCTGGCTGGCAACGCAGGAAAGCGAGAAGACCGCAGAATACGAAGAAGCTGAGTATCCGCTGGTCGATGATTTAGAGCGTTTTTACGGTCATCTGGAACAAACGCTGCTGTCGACCGGGTTTATCCGTGAAGGGCATCCGGGACAGGTGATGAACAAGCTGCGCCGTCTGTTTACGCGTGCGCGTCCTGAGAGCCAGGAGCTGAACATTTTGCGCGGAATTTTAGCTTCAATTGAGCAACAGAATAAAGGCAAGTAAACGTAACGCCTCCGGCAAGTAAAAATGGCACTGAAGGTTAAATACCTGACTAAATTAGTCAAGTAAATAGTTGACTGATTTAGTCGGGAATGTCAGACTTGCCCCTGCTATGCAATACCCCCATTTTACAATAAAAAACCCCGGGCAGGGGCGAGTTTGAGGCTAAGTAAGACATGAGACTGACATCAAAAGGGCGTTATGCCGTGACCGCAATGTTGGACGTTGCGCTCAACTCCGAAACGGGCCCGGTACCGTTGGCTGATATTTCTGAACGTCAGGGAATTTCCCTGTCATATCTGGAGCAGCTGTTTTCCCGTTTGCGTAAAAACGGTCTGGTTTCCAGCGTACGTGGACCAGGCGGCGGGTATCTGCTGGGTAAAGATGCCGGCAGCATCGCAGTAGGTGAAGTAATCAGCGCTGTGGACGAGTCTGTAGATGCGACCCGTTGCCAGGGCAAGGGCGGTTGTCAGGGCGGCGATAAATGCCTGACCCACGCGCTGTGGCGCGATCTGAGCGATCGTCTGACCGGTTTCCTCAACAACATTACGTTGGGCGAACTGGTGAATAATCAGGAAGTCCTGGATGTGTCTGGTCGCCAGCACACGCATGACGCTCCACGCACTAATCGTGCACAAGACGCGATCGACGTTAAGTTACGCGCATAATAAAAGTATTTTAGAATCAGGCCGGGGTGTTACACACCCCGTTAACTCGGTCGTACATCCAGCCGGTTGCCTGATTCCTTGCATTGAAGCGATGTACGGAGTTTATAGAGCAATGAAATTACCGATCTATCTCGACTACTCCGCAACCACGCCGGTGGACCCGCGTGTTGCCGAGAAAATGATGCAGTGTCTGACCCTGGACGGAAACTTTGGTAACCCAGCGTCTCGTTCACACCGTTTCGGCTGGCAGGCTGAAGAGGCGGTAGATATCGCCCGTAACCAGATTGCTGACCTCGTGGGCGCTGACCCGCGTGAAATCGTCTTTACTTCCGGTGCGACTGAATCCGATAACCTGGCGATTAAAGGTGCAGCCAACTTTTATCAGAAAAAAGGCAAGCACATCATCACCAGCAAAACCGAGCATAAAGCGGTTCTGGATACCTGCCGTCAGCTGGAGCGCGAAGGCTTCGAAGTGACCTACCTGGCGCCGCAGAGCAACGGGATTATCGATCTGAAAGAGCTGGAAGCGGCGATGCGTGACGACACCATCCTGGTTTCCATCATGCATGTGAATAACGAAATCGGCGTGGTGCAGGATATCGCTACCATCGGCGAGATGTGTCGCGCCCGCGGTATCATTTACCACGTAGACGCCACCCAGAGCGTGGGCAAGCTGCCTATCGATCTGAGCCAGCTGAAAGTTGACCTGATGTCCTTCTCCGGTCACAAAATCTACGGTCCGAAAGGCATCGGCGCGCTGTACGTGCGCCGTAAGCCGCGTATTCGTATCGAAGCGCAAATCCACGGCGGCGGCCACGAGCGCGGTATGCGTTCCGGTACTCTGCCTGTTCACCAGATCGTCGGCATGGGTGAAGCTTACCGTATCGCCAAAGAAGAGATGGAAAGCGAGATGGCGCGTCTGCGCACGCTGCGCAACCGTCTGTGGAACGGCGTGAAGGATATGGAAGAAGTGTACCTCAACGGCGACCTCGAGCAGGGCGCGCCGAACATTCTCAACGTCAGCTTCAACTATGTTGAAGGCGAGTCGCTGATTATGGCGCTGAAAGACCTGGCGGTTTCCTCCGGTTCAGCCTGTACTTCCGCGAGCCTTGAGCCATCCTACGTGCTGCGCGCGTTAGGCATGACTGATGAACTGGCGCACAGTTCTATTCGTTTCTCTTTAGGTCGTTTCACTACCGAGGAAGAGATTGACTATGCCATCGATCTGATTCGCAAATCCATTGGCCGTCTGCGCGAGCTTTCTCCGCTGTGGGAAATGTTCAAACAGGGCGTGGATCTGAACAGCATTGAATGGTCACATCACTAATTCGGCACCAATAAGGAGAATTCATCATGGCTTACAGCGAAAAAGTTATCGATCATTACGAGAATCCGCGCAACGTCGGCTCTTTTGACAACAGCGACGAGAACGTCGGTAGCGGCATGGTCGGCGCGCCGGCCTGCGGCGACGTGATGAAGCTGCAGATTAAAGTCAACAATGAAGGTATCATTGAAGACGCGCGCTTCAAGACCTACGGCTGCGGTTCCGCTATCGCTTCCAGCTCCCTGGTTACCGAGTGGGTGAAGGGCAAATCGCTGGACGAAGCGCAGGCGATCAAGAACACCGATATCGCCGATGAACTGGAACTGCCGCCGGTGAAAATCCACTGCTCGATCCTGGCGGAAGACGCGATTAAAGCCGCGATTGCGGATTACAAAAGCAAACGTGAAGCAAAATAATTAAGAGTTGAGGTTTTATTATGTCGATTACCTTAAGCGACAGTGCAGCAGCGCGTGTAAATACCTTCCTGGCAAACCGCGGTAAAGGGTTTGGTCTGCGTCTGGGCGTGAGAACCTCCGGCTGCTCAGGTATGGCCTATGTACTGGAATTTGTTGACGAGCCGGCGGCTGAAGATACCGTGTTTGAAGACAAAGGCGTTAAAGTTGTGGTCGACGGTAAGAGCCTGCAATTCCTCGACGGTACGCAGTTAGACTTCGTCAAAGAAGGTCTTAACGAAGGGTTTAAGTTTACTAACCCGAACGTGAAAGACGAATGTGGATGCGGCGAAAGCTTCCACGTGTAACGCGCTTACCAATAACCCCACCGTGGTCGCCTGCGCGTGGGGTTTGTTTTACCTGACTCTCTGGTTTTGCTCCCGTGAACAACAGAGAATCGATGCCCTGAGAATGTTATGGACTACTTCACCCTCTTTGGCTTGCCGGCCCGTTATCAGCTCGATACTCAGGCGCTGAGCCTACGTTTTCAGGATCTACAACGTCAGTATCATCCTGATAAATTTGCCAGCGGTTCCCAGGCGGAACAACTTGCTGCGGTTTCGCAGTCCGCCACGATCAACCAGGCCTGGCAAACGCTGCGTCATCCTTTGATGCGCGCCGAATACTTATTGTCTTTACACGGCTTTGACATCCGTAGCGAGCAGCACACGGTGCGCGATACCGCGTTCCTGATGGAACAACTGGAGCTGCGGGAAGAGCTGGACGAAATTGAACAGGCAAAAGACAGTCAACGTTTGGATGCGTTTATGCAACGCGTCAGCGAAATGTATAACGTTCGTCATCAACTGATGGTGGAACAGCTGGATAGCGAGACGTGGGACGCAGCGGCAGATACCGTGCGTAAGCTGCGTTTTCTCGATAAACTGCGAAGCAGTGCAGAACAACTCGAAGAAAAACTGCTCGATTTTTAATTTCCGGAAGCGAAAATGGCCTTATTACAAATTAGTGAGCCTGGTCTGAGCGCCGCGCCGCACCAGCGTCGTCTGGCGGTAGGTATCGATTTAGGCACCACCAACTCCCTGGTTGCGACCGTACGCAGCGGCCAGGCCGAAACGTTGGCAGACCATGAAGGTCGCCACCTGTTGCCGTCAGTGGTTCACTATCAGCAGCAGGGTTATTCTGTCGGTTACGATGCCCGCGCCAATGCTGCGCTGGATACGGCAAACACCGTCAGTTCGGTAAAACGCATGATGGGCCGCTCTCTGGCGGATATCCAGGCGCGTTACCCGCATCTGCCATATACGTTCCAGGCAAGCGAAAACGGCTTGCCGATGATTGAAACCGCTGCCGGATTGCTTAATCCGGTGCGCGTCTCCGCGGATATTCTGAAAGCGCTGGCCGCGCGGGCAACCGAATCACTGTCCGGCGAACTGGACGGCGTGGTAATCACCGTTCCGGCTTACTTTGACGATGCACAGCGTCAGGGGACCAAAGACGCCGCGCGTCTGGCGGGCCTGCACGTATTGCGTCTGTTGAACGAACCGACCGCAGCTGCGATTGCCTATGGTCTGGACTCCGGTCAGGAAGGCGTGATTGCGGTCTACGATCTTGGCGGCGGTACTTTTGATATTTCTATTCTGCGCCTGAGCCGCGGCGTGTTTGAAGTGCTGGCGACCGGCGGTGATTCCGCGCTCGGCGGCGACGATTTTGACCATCTGCTGGCCGATTATATTCGCGAGCAGGCTGGCGTGGCCGATCGTAGTGATAACCGCGTACAGCGTGAACTGCTGGATGCCGCGATTGCCGCGAAAATCGCGCTTAGCGACGCTGATTCTGTAACGGTTAACGTGGCGGGATGGCAGGGTGAAATCACCCGTGAAACCTTTAATGAACTCATTTCCGCACTGGTCAAGCGTACGCTGCTGGCCTGCCGTCGCGCGCTGAAAGATGCGGGCGTGGAGCCGCAGGATGTGCTGGAAGTGGTGATGGTCGGTGGTTCAACTCGCGTGCCATTGGTGCGTGAACGCGTCGGTGAATTTTTTGGCCGTACGCCGCTGACTTCTATCGACCCGGATAAAGTGGTCGCTATTGGTGCGGCAATCCAGGCAGATATTCTGGTCGGAAATAAACCAGACAGCGAAATGCTGCTGCTGGACGTTATCCCGCTGTCCCTGGGACTGGAAACCATGGGCGGTCTGGTGGAGAAAGTGATCCCACGTAACACCACGATTCCGGTGGCGCGCGCGCAGGACTTTACCACCTTTAAAGATGGCCAAACCGCGATGTCCATTCACGTAATGCAAGGCGAGCGTGAGCTGGTGCAGGACTGCCGTTCACTGGCGCGTTTTGCGCTGCGCGGCATCCCGGCATTGCCAGCTGGCGGCGCACACATCCGCGTGACCTTCCAGGTGGACGCCGATGGCCTGCTGAGCGTCACCGCCATGGAAAAATCCACCGGCGTTGAGTCCTCAATTCAGGTTAAACCGTCCTACGGTCTGACTGACAGTGAAATCGCCTCCATGATTCAGGATTCGATGAGTTTTGCCGAGCAGGACGTTAAAGCCCGTATGCTGACAGAACAGAAAGTCGAAGCGGCACGCGTACTGGAAAGTTTATCCGGTGCGTTGAACGCTGATGCCGCGCTGTTAAGCGCCGCAGAACGTCAGGCTATCGACACCGCCGCCGCGCATTTGAGCGAGGTTGCACAGGGTGACGATGTTGACGCGATAGAACAAGCCATTAAAAACGTAGACAAACAAACCCAGGAATTCGCTGCTCGCCGCATGGACAAGTCCGTCCGTAGCGCGCTGAAAGGCCATTCCGTGGACGAGGTTTAATATGCCAAAGATTGTTATTTTGCCTCATCAGGATCTCTGTCCCGATGGTGCAGTTCTGGAAGCTGAGACCGGCGAAACCATTCTTGACGTTGCCCTGCGTAACGGTATCGAGATTGAACACGCCTGTGAAAAATCCTGTGCCTGCACAACCTGCCACTGCATCGTACGTGAAGGTTTTGATTCTTTGCCGGAAAGCACAGAAGAAGAAGACGACATGCTGGATAAAGCCTGGGGACTGGAGCCGGAGAGCCGTTTAAGCTGTCAGGCACGTGTCACCGAGGACGATTTAGTGGTCGAAATCCCACGTTACACAATCAATCATGCACGTGAGCATTAACAGAGGGTAGTATGGGACTGAAGTGGACCGATAGCCGTGAAATCGGCGAGGCGCTGTACGACGCGTTCCCCGATCTCGACCCCAAGACCGTTCGTTTCACCGATCTGCACCAGTGGATCTGTGACCTGGAAGAGTTCGATGATGATCCACAGGCATCGAACGAAAAAATCCTTGAGGCCATTTTGCTGGTCTGGCTGGACGAAGCCGAATAAGTCAACGGGCTGCCCACGGGTGGCCCGTTTTCCTGTATGCGCGAAAATAAGGATAAATAAAATGACAGAAGCCATGAAAATTACGCTTTCCACGCAACCCGCTGATGCCCGCTGGGGTGAAAAGGCGACATACAGCATTAATAATGATGGCATTACCCTGCACCTGAACGGAAAAGATGACCTCGGCCTTATCCAGCGCGCCGCCCGTAAAATTGACGGCCTGGGTATTAAACATGTCCAACTGGATGGTGAAGGCTGGGATACCGAACGTAGCTGGGCGTTCTGGCAGGGCTACAAAGGACCAAAAGGCACCCGCAAAGTTGAGTGGGCCGCTCTGGATGAGGCGCAGCGCAAAGAGCTGGATAACCGCCTGAAAATTATTGACTGGGTGCGCGATACCATTAACGCCCCGGCAGAAGAGCTGGGCCCGGAACAGCTGGCGCAACGCGCAGTAGACCTGCTGTGCTCTGTTGCCTGCGATAACGTCTCTTACCGCATCACTAAAGGCGAAGATCTGCGCGAGCAGAACTACATGGGATTGCATACCGTAGGTCGTGGCTCCGAACGTCCTCCGGTACTGCTGGCGCTGGATTACAATCCAACTGGCGATAAAGAAGCCCCGGTTTATGCCTGCCTGGTGGGTAAGGGAATTACTTTTGACTCCGGCGGTTACAGCATCAAGCAAAGCGCATTTATGGACTCGATGAAGTCTGATATGGGCGGCGCGGCAACGGTGACCGGCGCGCTGGCGTTCGCCATCACCCGTGGTCTGAACAAGCGCGTGAAGCTGTATCTGTGCTGCGCGGATAACCTGATTAGCGGCAACGCCTTTAAACTCGGCGATATTATTCACTATCGCAACGGTAAAAAAGTTGAAGTGATGAATACCGATGCCGAAGGGCGTCTGGTACTGGCCGATGGACTGATTGACGCCAGCGCGCAAAAACCAGAATTGATCATTGATGCTGCGACGCTGACCGGCGCGGCGAAAACTGCGCTGGGCAACGATTACCATGCGCTGTTTAGCTTTGACGATCAACTGGCTGCCCGTCTACTGGCAAGTGCGGCGCAAGAAAACGAGCCGTTCTGGCGTCTGCCGTTGGCAGAGTTCCACCGTAGCCAACTGCCGTCTAACTTTGCCGAGCTGAATAATACCGGCAGTGCGGCCTATCCGGCGGGTGCTAGCACCGCGGCGGGTTTCCTGTCCCATTTCGTGGAAAACTATCAGCAAGGCTGGTTGCACATCGACTGCTCTGCAACCTATCGCAAAGCGCCAGTTGAGCAGTGGTCTGCGGGCGCAACTGGTCTGGGTGTGCGCACGATTGCAAATCTGCTGATTGCCTGAACGGTGTTTTTGTAGGCCGGGTAAGCGAAGTGCCACCCGGTATTTTGCCTGATGGCGACGCCGTGCGTCTTATCAGGCCTACAACCCATATACATAATTTGTGATCTCTATGTCCGAAACGAAAAACGAATTAGAAACCCTGCTGGAGCAAGCGGCGACAGAGCCTGCGCATCGTCCGGCATTTTTCCGTACTTTACTGGAGTCTACCGTCTGGGTGCCGGGTACAGCCGCAGAAGGCGAGGCGGTGGTTGAAGACAGCGCCCTCGATCTTCAGCACTGGGAAAAAGAAGACGGCACGACCGTGATCCCGTTCTTCACCTCTCTGGAAGCTCTGCAGCAGGCGGTTGAAGATGAGCAGGCATTTGTCGTCATGCCGGTGCGTACATTGTTTGAAATGACGCTCGGCGAAACGCTGTTTCTCAACGCAAAACTGCCGACCGGCAAAGAATTTATGCCGCGTGAAATCAGCCTGCTGATGGGGGAAGAAGGGAATCCGCTCAGCACCCAGGAAGTACTGGAAGGCGGTGAATCGCTGATCCTCTCTGAAGTCGCTGAACCTCCGGCGCAGATGATTGATTCGCTGACTACGCTGTTTAAAACCATTAAGCCGGTAAAACGCGCGTTTCTCTGCTCGATCAAAGAAAGTCCGGATGCCCAACCCAACCTGCTGATTGGCATTGAAGCCGATGGCGATATTGAAGAGATTATTCATGCCACGGGGAGTGTTGCAACGGATACGTTACCGGGTGATGAACCGATTGACATCTGCCAGGTGAGGAAAGGTGAGAAGGGCGTGAGCCACTTTATCACTGAGCATATCGCACCGTTCTACGAACGTCGCTGGGGCGGTTTCCTGCGCGACTTTAAACAGAATCGGATTATCTAAATTGTAAGCCGGATAAGCGAAGCGCTATCCGGCATTTCCAGCTTTATAATACCGGTTCTACCGGTAAATCGTTGCGAGCACCCCACTCGCTCCATGCGCCGTCATACAATGCGACGTTAGAAACGCCCAGCGTGGCAAGTGCCAGCACCACCACGGCAGCCGTTACGCCGGAGCCACAGCTGGCGATAATCGGGCGGTCAAAGCTCACGCCGTGGCTGAAGAAAATAGCATCCAGTTCGTCGGTAGTTTTCAGCTCGCCGTCACGAACCAATTCTGTCCACGGTACATTAAGCGCACCGGGCACATGACCACGCTTCAGGCCAGGACGAGGTTCGTCAACTTCTGCGTTAAAACGCGCAGCCGGTCGCGCATCGACAATCTGTGCGGTTTTTTCATGACTGGCCAGCAGTACATCGGTAACACGCACAACAGCGCCAGGCGTAAAGGCCACGTTAAATTCACCTTCAGGTAAATCCTCATCGCCTTCTTTGAGCATTAGATCATCGCGCTTCCAGCCTGCCAGACCGCCCGCCAGAATGGAGACATTTTCGACGCCAAATGTCCGCAGCATCCACCATGCGCGTGGCGCGGAAAACAGATTACCGTCATCGTAGATAACCAGATGCTTATCCTGATCAACGCCCAGCTCACGCATCGCAACGGCAAAAGCTTCCGGGCGCGGCATCATATGCGGTAGCGGTGAGGTATGATCTGAAAGCGCTTCAATATCAAAAAAGACTGCGCCAGGAATATGGCCCGCACGATACTCCTCGCCAACATCGCGATCTTCCTGTCCTGGAGGTGCCATCCGGGCATCAAGAATTTGTATTTCCGGGTCGTCAATGTGTTCGGCAAGCCAGTCGGCAGCGACAAAGAAGGCGGTGGTCATAGGCATCTCCATTTTTACCAGGTTTTGGCAAATTGTCGGATGTTTACCGTAAAGCGACAAGTAAAACAGGCTGATTTGTCAGGTGAATCCACATTAATCACTAAAATTAAGACAACGTTGTTCAGTTACTGACTTCCACCGCCGGAAATCTGACGCATAATAGTTGTTCTACGTAGCTAACGGGCCACTACGGCCAGGGATGAAAAATGAAACATTTACGCGTAGCGGCCTGCATGCTGATGCTGGCACTGGTCGGGTGTGATAATAATAACGAAAAATCACCGACGGCTGCGAAGCCTGATGAGCCTGCGCCACAGACAGCGCCAGCAAAAGATAAGGCTCAATTACAAAAACTGATGCAGCAAAGCCAGGGCAAGTCGCTGACGCTGCTGGATGCCTCAGAGGTCCAGCTCGACGGTGCGGCAACGCTCGTGTTGACCTTCTCCATTCCCCTCGATCCGGATCAAGATTTTTCCCGCGTCGTGCACGTTGTTGATAAAAAAAGCGGCAAAGTGGATGGTGCCTGGGAGCTGGCGCCAAATCTGAAAGAGCTACGCTTACGCCATCTGGAACCTAACCGGGAACTGGTCGTTACCATTGAGCGTGATTTGCTGGCGCTGAATAAAGCGACGTTCGCTATTGATTATGAAAAAAACATTACTACTCGCGACGTCCAGCCAAGCGTAGGGTTTGCCAGTCGCGGCTCGCTGCTGCCGGGAAAAGTGATTGAAGGGCTGCCGGTGATGGCCCTTAACGTTAATAGCGTAGATGTGAACTTCTTCCGCGTGAAGCCTGAGTCGCTCGGTGCGTTTGTCAGCCAGTGGGAATACCGCAATTCGTTGACTAACTGGGAATCTGACAATCTGCTGAAAATGGCGGAACTGGTGTATACCGGACGCTTTGACCTCAATCCTGCGCGCAACACCCGTGAGAAGCTGCTGTTGCCGCTGAGCGATATCAAGCCGTTGCAGCAAGCAGGTGTTTACATCGCGGTGATGAATCAGGCTGGACAATACAACTACAGTAATGCCGCTACGCTGTTCACGCTCAGCGATATTGGTGTGTCTGTACACCGTTACCATAATCAACTGGATGTCTTTACGCAGAGCCTGGAAAACGGCGCCGCGCAGCAGGGGATTGAGGTCACGTTACTCAATGAAAAAGGACAGACGTTGGCGCAGGCTACCAGCGACGCTCAGGGTCATGTCAAACTGGAGACTGATAAAGACGCGGCTTTATTGCTGGCCCGCAAAGACGGGCAAACCACGCTGCTGGATCTGAAGCTCCCGGCGTTGGATCTGGCTGAATTTGATATTGCCGGTGCGCCGGGATACAGCAAGCAGTTCTTTATGTTCGGCCCACGCGATCTCTATCGTCCCGGCGAAACGGTGATCCTCAACGGATTACTGCGTGACAGCGATGGCAAAACGTTGCCCGACCAACCGGTGAAGCTGGAGGTCGTGAAGCCCGACGGACAAGTGTTACGCTCGGTGGTTAGCCAACCGGAAAACGGCTTGTACCGCTTTAGCTGGCCGCTGGACACCAACGCGCCAACCGGCATGTGGCATATTCGGGCTAATACCGGTGATAACCAGTCGCGGATGTGGGATTTCCACGTCGAAGATTTTATGCCTGAGCGGATGGCGCTCAATCTCACCGCCAATAAGATCCCGGTGGCACCAACTGATGACGTGAAGTTTTCGGTAGTGGGCTACTACCTGTACGGTGCGCCCGCTAACGGCAATGCTCTGCAAGGGCAGCTTTTCCTGCGCCCGCTGCGCGAAGCGGTGCAGGCATTGCCGGGGTTCCAGTTTGGTAATATTGCCGAAGAAAATCTTTCCCGCAGCCTCGATGAAGTTCAGCTCACGCTGGATGACCACGGACGCGGCGAAGTGACCACCAACAGCCAGTGGCAGGAGACGCATTCCCCGTTACAGGTGGTTTTGCAAGCCAGTCTGCTGGAGTCAGGGGGCCGTCCGGTGACGCGTCGGGTTGAGCAAGCCATCTGGCCTGCGGATACGCTGCCGGGCATTCGTCCGCAGTTTGCAGCAAAAGCCGTCTATGACTACCGCACCGATACCACCGTGAATCAGCCTATCGTTGATGAAAACAGCAACGCCGCTTTCGACATTGTGTATGCCGATGCGCAAGGCGAGAAAAAAGCGGTGTCCGGTTTGCAGGTGCGTTTGATCCGCGAGCGACGAGATTATTACTGGAACTGGTCTGAAGGCGAGGGCTGGCAATCACAGTTCGATCAAAAGGATCTGGTTGAAGGTGAGCAGACTCTGGATCTTAAGGCCGATGAAACCGGTAAAGTCAGCTTCCCGGTTGAGTGGGGCGCCTATCGTCTGGAAGTGAAAGCTCCGAATGATGCGGTGAGCAGCGTACGCTTCTGGGCCGGTTATAGCTGGCAGGATAACAGCGACGGCAGTGGGGCTGTGCGTCCCGATCGCGTGACGCTGAAACTGGACAAACCCAGCTATCGTCCCGGTGATACCATGAAGCTGCACGTTGCCGCTCCCGCTGCTGGCAAAGGTTATGCGATGGTGGAATCCAGCGAAGGCCCGCTGTGGTGGCAAGAAATAGACGTACCGGCGGATGGTCTCGATATCTCCATCCCAATCGATAAAACCTGGAATCGCCACGATTTGTATCTTAGTGCGCTGGTGGTTCGTCCTGGCGACAAGTCCCGTTCGGCAACGCCAAAACGGGCGGTCGGTTTACTGCATTTGCCGTTAGGTGACGAAAACCGTCGTCTGGCGCTGGCGCTGGAAAACCCGGCGAAAATACGTCCAAACCAGCCGTTGACCGTCAAGATTAAAGCCAGCGTCAAAAATGGCGACGTACCAAAACAGGTTAACGTGCTGGTCTCTGCCGTTGATAGCGGGGTGCTAAACATTACCGATTACGCCACGCCGGATCCGTGGCAGGCGTTTTTCGGGCAAAAACGCTATGGCGCGGATATTTATGATATTTACGGCCAGGTGATCGAAGGGCAAGGACGCCTGGCGGCGCTGCGCTTTGGTGGTGATGGCGATGAATTAAAACGCGGCGGTAAGCCACCGGTTAATCACGTCAATATTGTGGCGCAACAGGCGCTGCCGGTCACGCTTAACGATCAGGGCGAAGGTACGGTGACGTTACCTATCGGTGATTTCAACGGCGAGCTGCGGGTAATGGCGCAGGCCTGGACGACGGATGACTTTGGCAGCAGCGAAAGCAAAGTGATTGTCGCCGCACCAGTAATTGCTGAGCTGAATATGCCGCGCTTTCTGGCGGGGGGAGATACGTCGCGCCTGACGCTGGACGTGACTAACCTGACTGACAAACCGCAAACGCTGAATATTAAGCTCGCGGCCAATGGTTTACTGGAGCTGATGGGGCAAGATCCCGCACCGGTAAATCTGGCGCCAGGCGTAAGGACTACGCTGTTTATTCCGGTGCGCGCGCGGGAAGGGTTTGGCGATGGCGAAATTCAGGCAGAAATTAGCGGTCTGACTTTACCGGGTGAAACGCTGCCTGTTCAGCATAAACAGTGGAAGATTGGCGTGCGTCCGGCGTTCCCGGCGCAAACCGTTAATAACGGTGTCGCACTTCAGCCGGGCGCGACCTGGCAGCTTCCGGGCGACGAACTGACCAATTTCTCCCCTGTGACGATGCAAGGGCAACTGCTGTTCAGCGGTAAGCCGCCGCTAAACCTGGCGCGCTATATCCGCGAACTGAAAGCGTACCCTTACGGTTGTCTGGAGCAAACGGCGAGCGGGTTGTTCCCATCCTTATACACCAACGCAACGCAATTGAAGGCGTTAGGTATTGTGGGCGACAGCGATGAAAAACGTCGCGCGGCAGTTGATATTGGGATTTCCCGTTTAGTGCAGATGCAGCGTGATAACGGCGGTTTTGCGCTGTGGGATAAAAACGGGTCGGAAGAGTACTGGCTGACCGCGTATGTCATGGATTTCCTCGTCCGGGCAAATGAACAGGGCTACAGTGTCCCGGTAGAGGTGATTAACCGGGGCAACGAGCGGCTACTGCGCTATTTGCAGGATCCGGGCATGATGTCGATTCGCTATACCGACGACTCTTCAGCAAGCCGGTTTGCCGTACAAGCCTACGCCGCGTTGGTTCTGGCACATCAGCAAAAAGCTCCGCTCGGCGCATTGCGTGAGATCTGGGAGCGTCGTGCGCAAGCAGCCTCTGGTTTACCGCTGTTACAACTGGGGATCGCGCTGAAAAATATGGGCGATGCCAACCGCAGTGAACAGGCGTTGACGCTGGCCCTGAATACACCGCGCCGCGATACGCAACAGTGGATGGCGGATTACGGCAGTGCGTTACGGGATAACGCGTTGATGCTGGCCTTGCTCGAAGAGAACAAGATCAAACCTGACGTGCAGAATACGCTGCTGAACACGTTGTCAGAACAGGCCTTTGGACAGCGCTGGCTCTCGACGCAGGAAAATAATGCGTTGTTCCTTGCCGCGCGTACGTTACAGGATTTGCCTGGTACGTGGCAGGCGCAAACGTCACTCTCGGAACAACCATTAGCAGGGGATAAATCGCTAACCCGCAATCTGGATGCCGATGCGCTGTCTACGCTGAGCGTCACCAATACCGGTAATCTACCGCTGTGGTTGCGTCTGGATGTGAGTGGTTATCCACAAACCGCACCGACGCCTGCCAGCAACGTTTTGCGTATTGAGCGGCAAATCCTGGGAATTGACGGAAATAGCAAATCGCTGGATTCGCTGCGTAGCGGCGAACTGGTGCTGGTCTGGCTGGAGGTAAAAGCCAGCCAGAACGTGCCGGATGCGCTGGTGGTCGATTTACTGCCAGCAGGACTGGAACTGGAAAACCAGAATCTGGCCAACGGCAGTGCCAGCCTGCAGGATAGCGGCAGCGAAGTGGCGAATCTGCTCAATCAGATGCAGCAGGCAGATATCCAGCACGTTGAGTTCCGTGACGATCGCTTTGTCGCCGCGGTGGCGGTCAACGAAGGACAACCGGTTACGCTGGTGTATCTGGCGCGGGCGGTAACGCCGGGGACCTACCGGGTTCCTGTCCCGCAGGTGGAATCAATGTATATTCCGCAGTGGCGCGCGACCGGTGCGACAGAGGGACTTTTGATTGTCAGACCGTAAATGATACGCGGGTTGGGTAAACGCGGCTGCTGGCTCTGGCTGGCAGCCGTTGCACTATTGTTTGTGGCGGCGGTTTGGGCGGCAGATAAAATCTGGCCGCTGCCGCTGCACGAAGTCGATCCGGCGCGGGTCGTGGTGGCGCATGATGGTACGCCGCTGTGGCGCTTTGCCGATGCGGATGGTATCTGGCGGTATCCGGTAACGATTGATGAGGTGTCGCCCCGCTACCTTGAGGCGTTAATTAACTACGAAGACCGCTGGTTCTGGAAGCATCCCGGCGTCAATCCATTTTCAGTACTGCGCGCGGCATGGCAAGACCTCTCCTCTGGGCGTGTGGTTTCTGGCGGCAGTACGCTCACCATGCAGGTGGCGCGTTTACTCGACCCCCACCCGCGCACCTTTGGCGGTAAGTTTCGCCAGCTCTGGCGCGCTTTGCAGCTGGAATGGCATCTGTCCAAGCGCGACATCCTGACGCTGTATCTTAACCGTGCGCCGTTTGGCGGCACGTTGCAGGGCATGGGCGCAGCAAGCTGGGCTTATCTTGGCAAATCGCCAGCACAACTGAGCTACTCTGACGCCGCATTGCTGGCTGTGCTGCCACAGGCCCCGAGCCGTCTGCGCCCGGACCGCTGGCCGGACCGTGCTGAAGCGGCGCGTAATAAAGTGCTCGAACGTATGGCAACCAAGGGCATTTGGCCTGCCAGACAGGTGCAGGAGTCGCGTGAAGAACCGGTCTGGCTGGCGCCCCGGCAAATGCCGCAGTTAGCACCGTTATTCTCGCGCATGATGCTGGGAAAAAGCCGAAGCGATAAAATCGTGACTACCCTTGATGCCGGATTGCAGCGTCAACTGGAAGAGCTGGCGCAAAACTGGAAGGGGCGCTTACCTACGCGCAGTTCGCTGGCGATGATCGTGGTCGATCACACCGATATGAGCGTGCGTGGCTGGGTGGGGTCGGTAGATATGAATGACGACTCTCGTTTTGGTCATGTGGATATGGTGAATGCAATCCGTTCGCCTGGCTCGGTGCTGAAGCCGTTTGTCTATGGCCTGGCGCTGGATGACGGACTCATCCATCCCGCTTCGTTATTGCAGGATGTACCGCGGCGAACCGGGGACTATCGACCGGGGAATTTTGACAGTGGTTTTCATGGCCCGGTGAGCATGAGCGAAGCGCTGGTGCGCTCGCTGAATTTACCCGCCGTGCAGGTACTCGAAGCCTATGGCCCGAAGCGTTTTGCCGCATCGTTACGTAACGTCGGCTTACCGCTGTATCTGCCCGCAGGGGCTACGCCGAATCTGTCGCTGATTTTGGGCGGTGCGGGGGCAAGGTTGGAAGATATGGCCGCAGCGTACAGTGCCTTTGCCCGCCAGGGAAAAGCGGGAAAACTGCGTCTGCAGCCGGGTGACCCACTACTGGAACGTCCGTTGATGTCGGCGGGCGCGGCGTGGATTATTCGCCGCATTATGGCTGACGAAGCGCAACCGCTGCCGGATAACGCGCTGAGCAGAGTGGTCCCTCTGGCGTGGAAAACGGGTACCAGCTATGGCTATCGCGATGCCTGGGCGATTGGCGTTAATGCGCATTATGTGATCGGTATCTGGACCGGCAGGCCCGATGGTACGCCAGTGGTGGGGCAGTTTGGTTTCGCCAGTGCCGTGCCGTTGCTCAATCAGGTCAACAATCTTTTGCTCTCTCGCGGGACAAATCAGCCGGAAGATCCACGCCCTGAATCCGTGAGTCGTGGTGTGGTGTGCTGGCCGGGCGGGCAATCTCTTGCCTCCGGTGACAGCAACTGCCGTCGCCGTCTGGCAACCTGGTTACTGGATGGCAGTCAGCCGCCAACGTTATTATTGCCCGAGCAGGAAGGGGTTAATGGCATTCGTTTTCCTGTCTGGCTGGATGATGAAGGCAAACGTGTGGCGGCGGATTGCCCGCAGGCGCACGAGCAAACGTTAATCGTTTGGCCGTTGCCGCTGGAGCCATGGCTACCGGAATCAGAACGTCGTGGGGCGAGATTACCGCCAGTTTCTGCCACATGTCCGCCGCTGGGACAAGACGCTTCGCAGCCGTTGCAGTTGACAGGCATTCGTGATGGCGCGATTGTGAAGCGTTTACCCGGTTCTGCTCAAGCCTCATTGCCGGTGCAAACCAGCGGTGGGAGCGGTGAACGCTGGTGGTTTCTTAACGGTGAAAGGCTGGATGAACGCGGACGTCGTCTTACGTTACGGCTGGCGACTAAAGGGGATTATCAACTGCTGGTGATGGATGATGCAGGCCAGGTAGCGACGGTGAGATTTTCGATGCAGTAGACCAGTTAGTGACTGTTTGTTGCTAAAATTCATCTTATTTTAAAGAAATGTTACCTTCATCAATAGTCAATTGCCGGGATGCTCTTTATAATCCGCGCCAGGTCGTACATCTATATAGACAACAACAGAACACATTACAGAGGTTATCATGGCTATTGAACGTACTTTTTCCATCATCAAACCAAACGCGGTGGCAAAAAACGTTATTGGGAGCATCTTTGCGCGCTTTGAAGCAGCAGGGTTCAAAATCGTCGGGACTAAAATGCTGCACCTGACCGTTGAGCAGGCGCGTGGTTTCTATGCTGAGCACGATGGCAAACCGTTCTTTGACGGTCTGGTTGAATTCATGACCTCTGGTCCGATCGTTGTTTCTGTTCTGGAAAGCGAAAATGCCGTACAGCGTCATCGCGATCTGCTGGGCGCAACCAACCCAGCGAATGCGCTGGCCGGTACTCTGCGTGCAGACTATGCTGACAGCTTCACCGAGAACGGTACTCACGGTTCCGACTCCGTTGAGTCAGCGGCGCGCGAAATCGCCTATTTCTTTGGTGAAGGTGAGGTTTGCCCGCGCACTCGCTAATCTCCCGCGTCTTTCACGTCGCAGATGCGTTGGCTGCGTTCGTTTACCCCGGTCACATAGTTTTCTATGCTCCCGGGGATGCTCGAACTTGCCGCCTTCCTGCGACGCGAAATCCTTTGGAGATGAATTAGCGATTTACATATTATTTTCGCTAATGCTTCGTGCAAACGTGGCATCCCTGCGCCAGACTTTGTACAATGCAACGCCCCGGAAGAGCAGATCGCTTGCCGGGGCGTTTCTTTTTAACCCTCCACGGGCCACAACGTGTAACAACGAGGCCGGAAAAAATTATGTCTGAATTAGTTAACACCTCTGAAGTCGTCATTCCTGCGGTTCCAAATAAAAATGGAAAAATTAACCTGCTGGATCTGAACCGTCAGCAAATGCGCGAATTCTTCAAAGAGATGGGCGAAAAACCGTTTCGTGCCGATCAGGTCATGAAGTGGATGTACCACTATTGCAGCGACAACTTTGATGACATGACTGACATCAATAAGGTGCTGCGTAACAAGCTGAAAGAAGTGGCTGAAATTCGCGCCCCGGAAGTGGTGGAAGAGCAGCGTTCTTCTGACGGTACGATCAAATGGGCTATCGCTGTTGGCGATCAGCGCGTTGAAACGGTGTATATCCCGGAAGACGATCGTGCGACCCTGTGTGTTTCTTCACAGGTCGGTTGCGCATTAGAGTGTAAATTCTGCTCTACGGCGCAACAGGGCTTTAACCGTAACCTGCGGGTATCGGAGATCATTGGCCAGGTCTGGCGCGCGGCGAAAATCGTCGGCGCGGTCAAAGCAACGGGCGTGCGTCCTATCACCAACGTGGTGATGATGGGGATGGGCGAGCCGCTGCTCAACCTGACCAACGTGGTGCCGGCGATGGAAATCATGCTGGATGACTTCGGTTTTGGGTTGTCCAAGCGTCGCGTCACGCTCTCCACCTCGGGCGTTGTCCCTGCGCTGGATAAGCTGGGTGATATGATTGACGTCGCGCTGGCGATTTCTCTGCATGCGCCGAACGATGAAATTCGTGACGAAATTGTACCGATCAACAAAAAGTACAATATCGAAACATTCCTTGGCGCGGTTCGTCGTTATCTGGAGAAATCCAACGCTAACCAGGGCCGTGTGACCATTGAGTATGTGATGTTAGATCACATCAATGATGGCACTGAACACGCGCATCAGCTGGCAGAACTGCTGAAAGATACGCCGTGTAAGATCAACCTGATCCCGTGGAACCCGTTCCCGGGCGCGCCGTATGGCCGTAGTTCTAACAGCCGTATCGATCGTTTCTCCAAAGTGTTGATGAGCTATGGTTTCACCACCATTGTGCGTAAAACACGTGGCGATGACATCGATGCAGCCTGTGGTCAGTTGGCGGGCGACGTTATCGACCGTACCAAGCGTACTTTGCGTAAGCGTATGCAGGGCGACGCTATCGACATTAAGACCGTTTGATGTTGGCGCACTACGGTATAATTCTTGTACCGTAGTGCAACGTAAGCCATATGAGGTTTTTTGTTGTCGTCGTCAGGTCAATAATAACGGTGCGTTTTTGTCGACTTTAAGGCAGTATGTAACGGCGTAACAAGTGTTTAGCCCTCAGGTTTACGCCGTTTTGTCATTGATAGTCTGACCGTTTTATACTGTCTGACGAAGGTTAACTGACCAGATGTTTCGCGGTGTGGGTGAGCATTGTGGCTCGCCGGCATCAGAACCCAAATATTACGCAGCTGTAGCGAATGAATACTGAAGCCACGCACGACAAAAATGAAACACTATCCACCGGCATTCGTCTGCGCAATGCCCGTGAACAACTCGGATTCAGCCAGCAGGCAGTCGCGGAGCGACTTTGCCTGAAGGTCTCCACGGTACGCGATATTGAAGAAGATAAGGCGCCAGCCGATCTTGCTTCAACATTCCTGCGCGGGTATATCCGTTCTTATGCGCGTCTGGTGCATATTCCTGAAGAAGAACTGTTGCCAGGGCTGGAAAAACAGGCTCCGATTCGTCCTGCCAAAGTCGCACCGATGCAGAGCTTCTCGCTCGGTAAGCGTCGTAAGAAACGCGACGGCTGGTTAATGACCTTTACCTGGCTGGTACTGTTTGTCGTTGTCGGACTGACTGGCGCCTGGTGGTGGCAGAACCATAAAGCGCAGCAGGAAGAGATCACCACCATGGCCGATCAATCCTCCGCTGAGTTGAATGCCGGTAAAGAGGGTGCGCAGAATGTACCGTTAGATACCAGCGCTGCAGCAAGCCAGGATACCACGTCGGCTGCTGAAAATGGCGCGGTAACGGATTCAGCGCCAGCGCAACAAGATACCGCAGCGGCTCAGGCCCCGGCTGCTGATGCGCAACAAAACGCCGTCGTTGCCCCTTCTCAGGCTAACGTCGATACTGCAACCGCAGCGCCAGCTACCGCGGCACCGTTGCCGACCGATCAGGCAGGTGTGACTACACCTGCAGCCGATCCTAACGCGCTGGTGATGAACTTTACCGCCGATTGCTGGCTGGAAGTCACCGATGCGACCGGTAAAAAACTGTTCAGCGGGATGCAGCGTAAAGATGGCAATCTGAATTTGACCGGTCAGGCACCGTACAAACTGAAGATTGGTGCTCCGGCGGCAGTGCAGATTCAGTTCCAGGGTAAACCTGTCGATCTGAGTCGTTTTATCAGAACTAACCAGGTTGCGCGTCTGACCGTTAATGCCGAACAATCACCGGCTCAGTAACAGACGGCAATGCGGGAGATTTTTTAATGCATAACCAGGCTCCAATTCAACGTAGAAAATCGACACGCATTTACGTTGGGAACGTGCCGATCGGCGATGGTGCGCCCATCGCCGTACAGTCTATGACTAATACGCGTACCACGGACGTGGAAGCGACGGTTAATCAGATTAAAGCGCTGGAACGCGTAGGCGCAGACATTGTTCGTGTCTCTGTACCGACAATGGATGCCGCAGAAGCCTTCAAGCTTATCAAACAGCAGGTTAACGTCCCGCTGGTTGCCGATATACACTTCGACTATCGTATCGCACTGAAGGTGGCGGAATACGGCGTTGATTGCCTGCGTATTAACCCAGGTAATATCGGCAGTGAAGAGCGTATTCGCATGGTGGTGGATTGCGCTCGTGATAAAAATATTCCTATCCGTATCGGCGTCAACGCCGGATCGCTGGAAAAAGATCTGCAGGAAAAATACGGTGAACCGACGCCTCAGGCGCTGCTGGAATCCGCGATGCGCCACGTGGATCACCTCGATCGTCTGAACTTCGATCAATTCAAAGTTAGTGTTAAAGCGTCTGACGTTTTCCTCGCCGTAGAATCCTATCGCCTGCTGGCGAAACAGATCGATCAACCGCTGCATCTGGGGATCACCGAAGCTGGTGGCCTGCGTAGTGGTTCGGTGAAGTCCGCGATCGGCCTTGGCCTGCTGTTATCTGAAGGGATCGGCGATACGCTGCGTGTTTCTCTGGCGGCCGATCCGGTGGAAGAGATCAAAGTTGGTTTCGATATCCTGAAATCGTTGCGCATTCGCGCGCGCGGGATCAACTTCATCGCTTGCCCAACCTGTTCGCGTCAGGAGTTTGACGTTATCGGTACGGTTAACGCGCTGGAGCAACGCCTGGAGGATATCATTACGCCAATGGACGTTTCGATCATCGGCTGCGTAGTAAACGGCCCTGGTGAAGCGCTGGTTTCTACGCTGGGCGTGACGGGCGGTAACAAGAAAAGCGGCCTGTATGAAGACGGCGTGCGTAAGGACAGACTCGATAACGACGACATGATTACGCAGCTTGAAGCCCGCATTCGTGCCAAAGCAAGTATTCTGGACGAAGCGCGTCGTATCGACGTGCAGCAGCTTGAAAAATAACAACGTGATGGGAAGCGGCATGCTTCCCGTGTATGATTGAACCCGCATGGCGCCCGCATTGTTCGGGTTAGCGCTGAGGGTTCATTTTTATATTCATAAAGAGAATAAACGTGGCAAAAAACATTCAAGCCATTCGCGGCATGAACGATTATCTGCCTGGCGAAACCGCCATCTGGCAGCGCATTGAAGGCACTCTTAAAAACGTGCTCGGCAGCTACGGTTACAGTGAAATCCGCTTGCCGATTGTAGAGCAGACCCCGTTATTCAAACGCGCGATCGGTGAAGTCACCGACGTGGTTGAAAAAGAGATGTATACCTTTGAGGACCGTAATGGCGACAGCCTGACGTTGCGTCCTGAAGGGACTGCGGGCTGCGTACGCGCCGGCATCGAACATGGTCTCCTGTACAATCAGGAACAGCGTCTGTGGTATATCGGGCCGATGTTCCGCCACGAACGTCCGCAGAAAGGACGCTATCGTCAATTCCATCAGCTGGGTGTCGAAGTGTTTGGCCTGCAAGGCCCGGACATCGATGCAGAACTGATTATGCTGACCGCTCGCTGGTGGCGCGCGCTGGGTATTTCTCAGCATGTCAGCCTGGAGCTGAACTCAATCGGTTCGCTTGAAGCCCGCGCTAACTACCGTGATGCGCTGGTTGCCTACCTGGAACTGCACAAAGAGAAACTGGACGAAGACTGCAAGCGCCGTATGTACACCAACCCGCTGCGCGTTCTCGACTCCAAAAACCCGGAAGTACAGGCGCTGCTCAACGACGCGCCTGCACTGGGCGACTATCTGGATGACGACTCGCGCGAGCACTTCGCGGGTTTGTGCAAACTGCTGGAGTCCGCAGGCATTGCCTACACCGTCAATCAGCGTCTGGTTCGTGGTCTTGATTACTACAACCGCACCGTATTTGAGTGGGTCACCAGCAGCCTGGGCTCTCAGGGTACCGTGTGTGCCGGTGGTCGTTACGACGGTCTGGTAGAGCAACTTGGCGGTCGTGCAACGCCTGCCGTGGGCTTTGCTATGGGTCTGGAACGACTTGTTTTGTTAGTTCAGGCAGTTAATCCGGAATTTAACGCAGATCCTGTTGTCGATATATACCTGGTCGCTTCAGGGGCGGACACGCAGTCGGCAGCAATGACGCTTGCAGAACGTCTGCGCGATGAAGTTCCTGGTGTGAAACTGATGACAAACCACGGTGGCGGCAACTTTAAGAAACAGTTTGCCCGTGCCGATAAGTGGGGCGCCCGCGTTGCACTGGTACTGGGCGAGTCCGAAGTGGCTGACGGTACTGTTGTAGTGAAGGATTTGCGCTCTGGTGAGCAAACGGCAGTAGCGCAGGATAGCGTTGCCGCGCATTTGCGCACTTTACTGGGCTAAGGAGAAGGACAGCGTGGAAATTTACGAGAACGAACACGACCAGGTTGATGCGGTAAAACGCTTCTTTGCTGAAAACGGCAAGGCGCTGGCTGTTGGGATCATTTTAGGGGTTGGCGCGCTGGTTGGTTGGCGTTACTGGACCAGCCATCAGACGGAGTCCGCACGCTCTGCTTCTCTGGCGTATCAAAATACGGTGACTGCGGTTAGCGCGGGTAAACCGGACAGCATTCCTGCCGCTGAGAAATTTGCTGCAGAGAATAAAAATACCTATGGCGCGCTGGCTTCACTGGAACTGGCGCAGCAGTTTGTTGACCAAAATGAACTTGAGAAAGCCGCAAGCCAGCTGCAACAAGGCTTGGCTGCGACCAGCGATGAAAATCTCAAAGCAGTGATAAACCTGCGTCTGGCTCGTGTTCAGGTTCAGCTTAAACAGGCTGATACCGCGCTGAAAACACTCGAAACCATTAAAGGTGAAGGGTGGGCGGCCATTGTTGCCGATCTGCGTGGTGAAGCGTTGCTGAGTAAAGGCGACAAACAAGGTGCGCGTAGCGCATGGGAAGCGGGTGTGAAAAGCGATGCCTCTCCTGCTCTGAGCGAAATGATGCAGATGAAAATCAATAATTTGTCCATCTGAGAGGGACCCGATGCAATTGCGTAAATTACTTCTGCCAGGGCTGCTTTCCGTTACCCTATTGAGCGGCTGTTCACTGTTTAGTGGCGAAGAAGATGTCGTTAAGATGTCCCCATTACCGGTGGTTGAAAACCAGTTTACTCCGTCTACGGAATGGAGCACCTCTGTAGGAAACGGTATTGGTGATTTCTATTCCAATCTTCATCCTGCGCTGGCGGATAACGTTGTCTATGCTGCCTCTCGCGCTGGTGTAGTTAAAGCGTTGAACGCAGGCGACGGCAAAGAAGTCTGGTCTGTGAATCTGGGTGAGAAAGATGGCTGGTTCTCCCGTGCATCTGCACAGCTTTCTGGCGGTGTCACCGTGGCCGGCGGTCATGTTTATATCGGCAGTGAAAAAGCACAGGTTTATGCGCTGAACACCAGTGACGGTACTACCGCATGGCAGACGAAAGTCGCTGGTGAAGCGCTGTCTCGTCCTGTTGTGAGCGATGGCGTGGTATTGATCCACACCAGCAACGGTCAGTTGCAGGCCTTAAACGAAGCCGACGGCGCCATCAAATGGACCGTTAACCTCGACATGCCTTCTCTGTCTCTGCGTGGCGAATCCGCTCCGGCAACCGCCTTTGGCGCAGCTATTGTTGGCGGTGATAACGGTCGCGTAAGCGCCGTGCTGATGCAGCAGGGCCAGATGATTTGGCAGCAGCGTATCTCTCAGGCGACAGGCCCAACGGAAATCGATCGTCTTAGCGACGTTGATACCACTCCGGTTATCGTCAATGGCGTTGTTTACGCGCTGGCTTATAATGGTAACCTGACGGCGTTGGATCTGCGCAGTGGTCAGATCATGTGGAAACGCGAACTGGGCTCGGTGAATGATTTCATCGTCGACGGTAACCGTATCTACCTGGTTGATCAGAACGACCGCGTGCTGGCACTGACCACCGATGGCGGCGTGACGCTGTGGACGCAAAGCGATCTGCTGCACCGTCTGCTGACGTCCCCGGTATTGTATAACGGCAATCTGGTCGTCGGTGATAGCGAAGGCTACCTGCACTGGATTAACGTTGACGATGGCCGTTTTGTTGCCCAGCAGAAAGTTGACAGCTCAGGTTTCCTGACCGAGCCGGTCTCTGCTGATGGTAAACTGCTGATCCAGGCGAAAGACGGTACGCTGTACTCTATTACGCGTTAATCGTCGCGGCCGCTCGCTTTGAAAAACGGCTCCTGGTGCAGGGGCCGTTTTACTGTTTTTAACAACGGAGCAAAAATGTGCCCGTTGTCTGATGATTTTTTAAATGAGGCTTTAAACATGGTACCTGTGGTCGCGCTTGTCGGGCGCCCTAACGTTGGCAAATCCACGTTATTTAACCGTCTAACTCGCACCCGAGATGCGCTGGTTGCGGATTTCCCGGGTCTGACTCGTGACCGTAAGTACGGTCGTGCGGAAATTGAAGGCCGCGAGTTTATCTGTATTGATACCGGCGGTATTGATGGCACCGAAGACGGTGTTGAAACCCGTATGGCGGAACAGTCGCTGTTGGCTATCGAAGAAGCGGACGTTGTGCTGTTCATGGTGGACGCGCGTGCTGGCCTGATGCCAGCGGATGCAGCTATTGCGAAACATCTGCGCTCGCGCCAGAAACCGACGTTCCTGGTAGCCAACAAAACTGACGGACTCGATCCTGACCAGGCGGTTGTTGATTTCTACTCTCTGGGTCTGGGTGAAATTTATCCGATCGCGGCGTCCCATGGTCGTGGCGTTCTCAGCCTGCTGGAGCATGTTCTGCTGCCGTGGATGGATGACGTTGCTCCGCAGGAAGAAGTCGACGAAGACGCGGAATACTGGGCGCAGCTGGAAGCCAAAGAAAATGGCGAAGAAGAGCCTGAAGATGATTTCAATCCGCAGGATTTGCCGATCAAACTGGCGATCGTGGGTCGCCCGAACGTAGGTAAGTCCACACTTACTAACCGTATTCTTGGCGAAGATCGTGTGGTGGTTTACGACATGCCGGGGACCACGCGTGACAGTATTTATATTCCGATGCAGCGCGATGAGCGCGAATATGTGCTTATCGATACCGCGGGCGTGCGTAAGCGCGGCAAAATTACCGAAGCGGTAGAAAAATTCTCAGTTATCAAAACGCTGCAGGCGATTGAAGATGCCAACGTGGTGATGCTGGTGATTGACGCGCGCGAAGGGATTTCCGATCAGGACCTGTCGCTGCTGGGCTTTATCCTCAACAGTGGGCGCTCACTTGTTATCGTTGTGAACAAGTGGGATGGTCTGACGCAGGAAGTAAAAGAGCAGGTCAAAGAGACGCTGGACTTCCGTCTGGGCTTTATTGATTTTGCACGCGTACACTTTATCTCTGCGCTGCACGGCAGCGGTGTGGGTAATCTGTTTGAATCGGTCCGTGAAGCGTATGACAGCTCCACCCGTCGCGTGAGCACCGCGATGCTGACGCGCATCATGACCATGGCAGTAGAAGATCATCAGCCGCCACTGGTGCGTGGTCGTCGTGTGAAGCTGAAATACGCCCACGCGGGCGGTTATAACCCGCCAATCGTGGTGATTCACGGCAACCAGGTCAAAGACCTGCCGGATTCCTACAAGCGTTATCTGATGAACTATTTCCGCAAATCTCTGGACGTAATGGGCACGCCGATCCGTATTCAGTTCAAAGAAGGGGAAAACCCGTTTGCCAACAAACGCAATACGCTGACTCCGACTCAGATGCGTAAACGTAAGCGTTTGATTAAACACATTAAAAAAAGCAAGTAATCGTTGCTGATGCAGATGAAAACCCGCGCTTGTCGCGGGTTTTTTTTCGTTATTCCAACGTCAACCTCAGCCCGCGCAATGTCAATCACTATTCGTTTTTTACCAAGTTTAAATCTAAGAAAGTAGACAATTGTCGAGTTTTCATCTTAAAGTCCCCCGGTTGGTACTAGACAAAACTACTGCCAGGTTATCAAATGGTTAAATAAATCTTCGCCGCATGTAAAAAATCGACCAGCTACGTAACTGGTCGGCGTACATCGCGGTGTTTACACGCACGACGACATAACTTTCGGGAGAATTATGCAATCCTCTGTTAATCAAAAAGAAAGCCGAACTTTCTTCGGTCATCCTTATCCGCTCGGCTCATTGTTCTTTACTGAGATGTGGGAGCGTTTTTCGTTTTATGGCATTCGTCCGTTACTGATCCTGTTTATGGCGGCTACCGTTTATGACGGCGGCATGGGACTGGCGCGTGAAAATGCCTCGGCGATTGTCGGTATCTTTGCCGGTACCATGTATCTTGCTGCGCTGCCAGGTGGCTGGCTGGCGGATAACTGGCTTGGTCAACAAAAAGCGGTGTGGTATGGCTCCATCCTGATAGCACTTGGTCACCTGTCGATTGCACTCTCGGCCATCATGGGTGACAACCTGTTTTTTATTGGCCTGATGTTCATTGTGCTCGGTTCTGGCCTGTTCAAAACCTGTATCTCGGTGATGGTGGGTACGCTGTATAAAAAAGGCGATGCGCGCCGTGACGGCGGTTTCTCGCTGTTCTACATGGGTATCAACCTGGGTTCCTTCATCGCGCCATTGATCTCCGGCTGGCTGATTAAAACTCACGGCTGGCACTGGGGTTTTGGTATCGGTGGTATCGGAATGTTGGTGGCGTTGCTCATCTTCCGTATCTTTGCCGTTCCGGCGATGAAACGCTACGATAGCGAAGTGGGCCTGGACTCGACCTGGAACAGCCCGGTTGTGAAACGTAATGGTGTGGGCGCGTGGCTGCTGGCGCTGGCAGTTGGTGTAGCAATTGTTGTTACCCTGATTGCGCAGGGAGTGATTGTGATTAACCCGGTCGCGGTTGCCAGCATGCTGGTGTACGTGATTGCCGCGTCAGTTGCGCTTTACTTTATCTATCTGTTCGTCTTTGCGGGGCTGAACCGTAAAGAACGCGCCAGGCTGCTGGTTTGCTTTATCCTGCTGGTTTCCGCTGCGTTCTTCTGGTCTGCCTTTGAGCAGAAACCTACCTCGTTCAACCTGTTCGCCAACGACTACACTAACCGTATGATCGGCGATTTTGAAATCCCGGCAGTATGGTTCCAGTCGATTAACGCTTTGTTCATCATTCTGCTGGCCCCGGTATTCAGCTGGGCGTGGCCAAAACTGGCGAGCATGAATATTCGCCCAAGCAGTATCACCAAGTTTGTCATCGGCATTCTCTGCGCAGCGGCGGGCTTTGGCGTGATGATGCTGGCGGCGCAAGACGTGCTGGCAAATGGCGGCGCGGGTGTTTCTCCATTCTGGCTGGTAGGCAGTATCCTGATGCTTACGCTCGGCGAGCTGTGTCTGAGCCCAATTGGTCTGGCGACCATGACGCTGTTGGCACCGGAAAGAATGCGTGGACAGATGATGGGTCTGTGGTTCTGCGCCAGTGCGCTGGGTAACCTGGCCGCGGGTCTGATTGGTGGTCATGTGAAGGCCGACCAGCTTGATATGCTGCCAGATCTCTTCGCGCGCTGCTCGATTGCGCTGCTTATCTGCGCCGCGGTACTGATCGTTCTCATTGTTCCGATTCGTCGCATGCTGGAGAATACACAGACTAAACCGGCAACTAGCGCCTGATAGCACCTCGATGATGCCGGGGCAGACGTTATGCCCCGGTAATTCAACTTTTGAGGTGAGAACATGCTGTTAGGGTTTGTTGGGCTGGGCGCAGTCGTTGAAACGGCATACTTGCCCGCATTACGTAGCCTCTTCGGTGATTCATTACGCTGTGTGGGGTTTGATGTTCAACCCACAAAACAGCCAGCAGGCGTGACGCGTTGTACGTCGCTCGAAGAGCTGCTTACTCAGCCTCTTGATACCCTGTTCATCACGACCGCATCCTTGCATCACCTTGAGGTGCTTGAACAGGCCCTGGCCTCCCCCATCGCACGTATCGTGGTTGAAAAACCTATTGTCGCCACGCTCTCCCAAATTGAAAAACTGAAAATGCTGCTGGCTCAACCAGGAGCCGCCGATCGTGTACTGGCACTCGACCACTGGATGGCGCGCATCGAAACGGTGAAACGAGGGTTGGTCAGCACTTTTGCCGAGATTGTGAAAATCGAAGGTTTTTTGCAGGAGCCAAGTGGATTTAACGCTGCAGGGGAGCCGATAGCGCTTAACTTTGCCACCGGTGAACCGGACACGCGTGAGCTTCGCCACCCGGATGGCGTGATTCTGGATATCGGTACGCACGTGTTAGCAATGCTGCGGGAAACGGTACGGTATCTGGGAGGGAATAATGAGATGGTGCTGCGGTTAGTGAGTGCTAAAGACCGTCTGGGACGTGATATCCCCCAGAGTGACCTGACCACGGCAGAAGGCGAGGCGCATCTTCAGGGGCAGATTAGCGGCATTCCACTGGATATCTGGCTCAACAAATATGCGGGGCCAGCTGGTGGGCAAAAAGGTCTGCGGCTTTATCTGCGTGACGGACGTATTATCAGCCATGACCGACGCGGTACAGAAGATGTACTGGAAGTGATTGACGGCGAGGTGGTACAACGCTGGAGCATTACTGGTACGATTTACGCCCATTGTCTCGCTGAGCAAATTCTGGGAGCGCAAAGTTTGTTTGAACGTTGTCCGCAGGAGGTGAGCCAAACGACACTGCGCAGGCTGGAAGAAGTGGAGTGCCTGTTAACATTGCAGCAGCAGTTACGTGGGCCACATTAAGCACATGGTGTTAAAATAAAAGCAGCAATACATTTTCTGTATAAGGACACGATATGTCGATTACCTGCCCGGATTGTCATGCAGAGCTGGAGCCGCAAAATGGTGTGGCGCACTGCGAGCATTGTCACAAAGATATTCAACTGGAAGCGCGTTGTCCGGAATGCCATCTGCCACTGCAAGTATTAAAAGCCTGCGGAGCGGTGGATTATTTCTGTCAGAACGGCCATGGCCTTATTTCGAAGAAACGCGTGGAATATAATGTCATAATATAAATTATATTATGAATAATTTTTGCTGATTAATATTTATTATGAATACTAATCAGCTTTAATCATTATTATTACAAATATTTTATCTTGCTTTGATAATCTGGCTGATTTTTTAGGATTATATTTAGGTTATAAAGGCATTCATTAGCGTGAATCATAAATATAATGTTCCTGCTGTACAGTAACTTTGTTAATACAGGAACATGTTATGGCCCGAAGGGCGCGCTTTGTTATCTTGCTTGTTCTATTCGTTTCTGGCGCAGTTATTGCCGGGGACAATATTGTTGCGCCTGCAGCAACCAATAACATAAGTGAGTCTACGCTGCCCGATCTCGGCAGTGAGTCGGTACTAAAAGAACAGCATAATAACGAAGATCAATCCATTAAAGAGAAAGGTGTCGACTATTTTATTAACTCTGCGACACAAGGCTTTGAAAACCTGACGCCTGACGCGTTGAAATCACAGGCGCAAAGCTATTTGCAAAATCAAATTACCTCCTCCACGCAATCGTATATAGAAGGGTTAATGTCACCGTACGGAAAAGTACGGACCAGTTTATCTGTTGGCGAAGGGGGCGATCTTGATGGTAGCTCTCTCGACTATTTTGTTCCCTTATACGACAACCAATATACATTGATTTTTACCCAAATCTCCGCGCAGCGTAAAGAGGACCGGACCATTGGAAATATCGGTTTTGGCTTGCGTCAAAATGTGGGGGATTGGTTACTCGGCGGCAACGCTTTTTATGACTACGATTTTAGCCGTGGGCACCGTCGCTTAGGTTTGGGCACTGAGGCATGGACAGATTATCTGAAGCTCTCTGGCAACTATTACCATCCACTTTCTGACTGGAAAGAGTCTGAGGATTTCGAGTTTTATGAAGAGCGCCCCGCCCGGGGATGGGATATTCGGGCTGAAAGCTGGCTGTCATTTTATCCACAGATCGGTGGGAAATTAGTCTACGAGCAGTACTATGGCGATGAAGTGGCATTATTTGGTACCGACAATTTACAAAAAAATCCCCATGCGGTAACCGTTGGTCTCAATTATATGCCTGTGCCGATGGTCACGTTGGGTGCAGATTACAAAGCCGGTACCGGAGATAATGCCGACCTTAGCATCAACGCAACCGTCACTTATCAGTTAGGTACGCCCCTGGCGGCTCAGCTTGATCCGGAAAACGTAAAAATTCAGCGCTCTTTAATGGGCAGTCGTACCGATTTTGTCGAGCGTAATAATTTTATCGTTCTTGAATACCGTGAAAAAGATCCCCTTGATGTTGCGTTATGGCTCAAAGCCGATGCGACCAATGTCCATCCTGAATGCGTAATTGAAGACACGCCTGAGTCTGCGGTGGGACTGGAGAAATGTAAGTGGACGATCAATGCGCTTGTCTCTCATCACTACAAAATCATCTCCGCCTCCTGGCAGGCAAAAAATAATGCCAATCGCACATTAGTGATGCCAGTGGTAAAAGCTGATGCCCTCACTGAAGGGAATAATAACCGCTGGAATCTGGTCCTCCCTGCGTGGGTCAATGCGGATACAGAAGCACAGCGTACAGAGTTAAATACCTGGAAAGTGCGCATGACCCTGGAAGATGAAAAGGGGAATAAGCAAAACTCGGGTGCTGTGGAAATTACCGTCCAGCAGGATCGTAAAATCGAATTGATTGTCGATAACGTCGCCGACGCCGATCGTACCGATCATAGCCATGAGGCCAGCGCTTTGGCGGATGGCGTCGATGGTGTTGTGATGGACCTGGTGCTGACTGATTCATTTGGGGATACGACCGATCGTAACGGTAAAGTGCTGGTGGATGAGGCTATGGCGCCTGAACTCTATGACAGCAATGACAAAAAGGTGTCGCTTTCTTCCACCGCTTGTACCGCCGAATTGCCCTGCGTCTTCATTGCCAGCCGTGACAAAAAGGCGGGAACCGTCACGCTCTCCAGTACGCTTCCTGGTACGTTTCGCTGGAAAGCGAAGGAAGACGTCTACGGCGACAGTAACTATGTTGACGTGACGTTTACCGGTGATGCGTTTGATGCGTTGAATGCGCTCATTTATCAAATGAAAACATCTTCTCCCGTTAATTTGAGCGGCAAACAAGATAGGCATCCTGTCGTCAATAATACCTATCGATTTGTACTGTGGCGTGATGCCAATAAAGACGGCGTTTTCCAGATGTCAGAACAACTGGCAGAAGATGAAATGGCGCTTTATGACTATCAATGGGAATTTACCGGGCAAAGCGTGACGGGAAATACCGGAGCACAAGCCAATACCCGCAATGAAGATCTGGTGTTGCCAGCAACAAATAGAGAGGCTGCGCAAAAATTCGCTGCTCATGAGCAGGATGGTATTCAGGGCTATGGCATACGCGTGGTGTATAGCCAGAAATAGTGTCAGCGTAGTGGCTGACCAGCCAGTCGCTGAATGTTGAAGAAAAAGGAGAGTCTTGATGCAATTAGTATTAAAACGGCGGCTGACGAAGGTCGCACTGGCGTTGGCTGTGGCAGGGTATTGTGCTGTGCCTGCAGTCGCGGCTAATGGGAATCTGAAAGCCGGTCAGTGGCAAAGCGCGACAGAAAGTACCGGTACTATTCAAGGGACTATCCCGTGGATTACACGGGCTGCAGATAAAACGGCGGAAACGGATAAAGCACATGTCACGGTGACGATTGACCGTGGTAGTCGAACCGTGGCAACTGAAGGTGACCGGCAGTTTCACGCTGGCGACAAAGTGAAGGTCAACTGGGCTATCGGCGATACGGAAGGTGACCTGGATGCGGATAACACGGCGACCAAAGCGACTGTGCAGTGGATGAGCTATAGCGATCAGAATGGCGGCGATGCACAAGAGATAGGTACAAAAGGCAGCGACACCTATGAAATTCAGGCTGCGGATGCCGATCGCTACATCGGTATTAAAATTACGCCTACCACAACTACCGGCGATCCGAATGTTGCCACAGAATTGCTGCTAAACGATCTGTCGACCAACGCTGGCGGTGGTTCTGACGATGATGACATTCCGGAAGGTCCGGTGGTCGATGAAAATGTCCACGTCGTCATCTACGAGGCGGGTACAACAACCAATCTGTTGGGCACGAGCACCAAACTTAAAACCAACACCACCTATAAAGTGCTGCTGTGGAAAGATAAAAACGCCAGTCGCTCTTACGATGCAGGTGAAGAAGTTACCAGTGATTACAACTACCGCTGGAAATTCACCGGTAACAGTCTGCAGTTGGGCACTGTGGGTGGGATTGTCAACGCTACCTACAACAATAGCGATCTGGTTATTCCGCTTACCAACGCCGAAGCGAAGGCTGCCTTCGATTATGCCGATGGCGTTACCCTCGGCAACGATGGCGTCCAGGGATATGGCTTGTCTATCGACTACCAACGTAAATAAAACCGTGCAAGACCGCTTCCTTAGGGAGCGGTTTTTCCGCGCCCTTTGTTTAGCTCGGGGTTAAGCAAAGTGTGTTGAAACGCGAACACAGAATAAATGGGTAGTGACTGCTCAAGGATGGGGGATCTGGCAGGTGAATAAAGTTTATCGCTCTTTACTGGCGTTAGCTCTGTTAATGGGTGCAGTGCCGGTACTTTCTGCACTAAAAAGTGGGGCATGGCAGGAGTTGCGCACAGCTACGGATGCGATAAACGGCACCCCGCCGACGGCGGACAGCGCGTTCGTTCCGGTTTATCAGGGCAGCGTTGTGCTCTCTCCCGGTGAAGCGCACGCTGTGGCCTTCAGCGCGATGCCCCGCGACTTCAGCGTTGACGATTCAGCCAGCGCACTGCAGCTGGCTAATCCGCTCGATACCGAGGGCGATCTGTTCGCCATACCGCCGCTGCGCTGGGAAAGCGAACAGACGCCCGCTATCAGTTTAGTCTGGGCAGATGCCGCCACACCGGATGAACCGCTTAACCCGCAGCCGGTCGCCAATAAAACGTTCTGTGCGCAGAATATGGCCGGCGGGCATTACGTGGTCTGGCCACAACTGGAAGATAGCAGTGCGCTACCCGCGCTTTACCTCATTACGTCGACGGGAACACCGAACAGCAATACGGTTGCTTTAACCGAACAAAAAGTGGCGATTGACGTAGCTACCGCCGTGGGCGAGCCACTGTCACTCAGCGCCGTGCCGATGGACGACACGTTAAAAGCAGCCAAGGTCAAAGCAGGGGAAAGTATCACGCTGACCGTTACCACCCGCGATTGCGCCGGTAACGTGGTGGGCAATACCGCATTTATTATTACCCGCAGCGATGCGCTTAACCGCCAGAACATCGTCAATAATAATGCACCGGTACACGTTGGTGATACGGAACTGACCACCACGGCGACGGAATACCACGGTGTTACGGGCGCTGACGGCAAAGCGATAGTGACCGTCACCCAGGCAAACGGCCCCGGCGTAAAAACTACCCTGACGGTGATGCCGGCAAACAATATGGCGCTAAAAGACAGCGTCGATGTCATTTTCACCACCCTGACCAGCCCGGACAGCGACAAAGCGGCGATGTGGGGGCATATGGAAGAAAGCGCTACGGCAAACGTCGATGGCGTCACCTATACCTTCACGCGTCCAAAACTGGCGGCGGAAACCAGTGGCACTAGTGCTACTTTTGCTGCCAGCAATGAAAGCTGGGCGCAGTTTACCTGGGATAGCGCGGATAACCACTGTGCCATTTTGCCGGATGCCGAACAACTGGTGGCGCTGCGGGCCGCCCACAGCACTGCGGCGGCCTATCCCGGTTGGCCAATTGATACCTACTGGTCGTCCACGAAAGATCAGCTCGATATTTATCACTACGCCACCAGTATGGGGAGTGGGGCGGTGATACGAGAAAGCAACAGTACGGCTTTACTGGTGAGCTGCGTGGATAAAGCGCTACCTTTAGCGTATCCACAAATCACGCTTTCTCCCGATGCGCCATACAAGGCGGAAGTCGGTGAGACGATTGATGTGATAGCCAGCGTGGTTGACCGGAATACCAATAAACCGTTGCCTTATCGCTATCTTGAACTGTTTGTCGACCCCGCCTCTAACCGTAAAGGGGAGCATAAAGATGAGTGGGATAATCTGCGGGTCGTTGTCCGTAGTGATGATATGCGTGCATCGTCCCCGGAACACTATACCGGGGTAACGGACGCGAACGGTCAGGTACATTTGTCGTTAAGTCATGACAGTGGGGTAGGGGTAGAAACGCCGATCCGCATTGTGATGGCGGATGATGAAGGCGCAAGCATCACGTTCCCCTTTAATGTGATTTTTACGGTGATAACCAGCCCGGACGTTGACGGGGCGAATATGTATGGCCATATGCAACGGGGTATTGTGGAGAAGGGTAATCTCTACAAGCGTCCGCTATTGGCGTTCGAAACAAGTCATAAAACCGGTCAGCAAAGTGAAAATAGCGAAGAATGGGCCACCTTCGATTCTCTGATCTCTGCCACGAATCAGTGCGGCGCAGGTCAAGTCCCCGACACGGGTTCTCTTGAAACGCTCTACAGCGCACATCCTGATAATAAAATCCTGACAGAACACGGCTGGCCGACGGCGTCTGATGCTTATATGGCCGATGATGCCACGCAGATGGCGTACTTTAATCTGGACGATGGTAGCAAGGGGGTCGGTGGCTCAGCCCACTATCTGACCTGTTCAGCCAATGAAATGGTGGCTCAACTGAGTGTCTATTTCAATGACGATGTCTCGTTACGCCTGCCCGTCGCCAAAACAGGCGAGCAAATCAAAATGAACGTCCATTCACAAAATGCGTTGAACGGAGCAACGATAGCGAATGTGAAGTTTTCAGTCACCATGGGGCTCGGCAAAAATCGCAGCGGGATGACCACCGGCTTTACTGACCCAAGTCAGGGGGAATTGCTATTTGACAGAGTTGCCTATGGCGCGGGTACATCTTCCATGACGTATGAGGGGATGACGGATGCGAACGGTGACGCGCAAATTATTCTTGAGCAGCCACGCGGCGTGGGGTTAATCACACAGCTAAGCGTAGTACCGATTGATTCACTGCTAAACTCGCCTATCTCGCGTAGCGTGAAGTTTACCGTTCCGACAAGCCCGGATACGCCAAAAGCCCATATGTGGGGGCATATGGCGGACGCCGTAACCGTGGATAATCTCACGTTTGAACGCCCGAAACTGGCGGCAGAGTCAGGGGCAACCCGAACCCAGGATGAAGCGAATGAAACCTGGGCTCGCCTCACACATGCCGATGCGCTGGGAAATACCGCAGCCGGGGGATGTGCACTTAATCGTCTGCCGCGTATCGACCAGCTTACCACTTTGTACAATGCCAACAATGACGGCGAGATACATATGGTTGCCGGATGGCCTGTGGGGCTGGACTATTGGTCCGTCACGTACGCCAGCCAGTCCAGCTGGCAGCAGATATCGTTGTCGGGTGGTGAGGTGACGGCGGGGGGCGATGTTTCGGATTACGTCAGTTGCCTGACCAGCGATAACCCGGCGGCGGCGTCCATCACCATTGAACCGGTGGATGCGTCGCAGTGGTATGACAACAATGTTAATAGTGTACATGCGGTAAGAGTGAAGAAAGGCGAGACGCTACAACTGAAGGTCACGGTGAAAGACGCCAATGGAAACCCTGTGCCGCAAGCGCCTTTTGTCATGAGCCGTGGTGATGGTTTTACCCGACAGAATGTTAAACATGCCGCTGGCAGCGGTGATGGTATTGTGTCGCCGGTGGTCATTGACGGCGAATCTGTTAACGACACGGCGACGAAAATCGGCGGCCTGACGGGCGTGGACGGCAGCAAAATCATCAATGTGACCCGCCCGGATACGCATGGCACTAAAGTGGCGATAACGGCGGCGCTGTACGGCAATGCCAGCGTGAGTGCCAGCCTCGACACCATCTTTACGGTGGTCACCAGCCCCGACTCGGACAAGGCGACGCTGTGGGGGCATATGACGGACACGCTGACGGCGGCAGACGGTACGAGCTACCACCGGCCGCTGCTGTACGCGGAGCTGAGTAATACCCTCAATGTGATGAGTTATACGGAAGATAACGAGGCGTGGTCCCGGTTTTACGGCCCTGATGGCCGCAAAAACAATGCGGAGATGTGCGCGGCCGGGTATTACCCTGCCATCGACGCTCTGGACGCGCTTTATCGCCAATACCCGGACAGAAGCATCAAGACGGCACAGGGCTGGCCGATAGACTACTCCTACTGGAGTGGTAGCTATGTGAGTAAGTTTTCTTCTGAAGCGCCCATCGATTTTTATGTCGTCGATCTGGATGATGGCAGCCATCATTCGGTGTCGGCGACGGATACCAGCGCCATGCAGTACCAGATTTGTACGAGTACGGGGGCAGCACAGGCAACGATGATCGCGCTGACCTCAACGGTGGCAATAGACAAAACCGCGCAGGCGGTGAAAGTGAAGACGGGTGAAAGAGTGCCGTTAACGATCACCACCACGGATGCTGCCGGTAACCCGGTAGGGAACGCTGTGTTTACCCTGACGCGAGACCGAGGTTCGATACGCGGCAGCAGTGCGCTTACTTCCTGGACCATACCAACCATGGAGCTGGTGCTGACCGGACAGGCGCCGCAGACCTGGCTTTATAACGGCACCTATTATGGGGTCACCGGCTCGGACGGCACGCTGTCTCTTGATGTAGGTGAAGATACAGGGCCGGGGTTGAAAACGGTGTTGAACGCCAGCTTGTATAAAACCCCAGCGGCAACCTCGTCGCTGTCGACAGTGTTTACCGTACTCACCAGTCCAGACAGCAGTAAAGCCCAGATGTGGGGGCATATGCCGGAGACTTTCACCGCCAGCAACGGCGCGGAATTTATGCGCCCAAGGCTGAGGTATGAGCTGAACTCAACCACGGATACGGAGTCGGTCATACAAAACAATGAAATGTGGTACACGGTGAAAAATGTGAATAGCGGGCGCGGGGCCTGCACGATGAACCAAATGCCGACGGCGGCAGATTTAACGTCGCTGTATAACGATCACCCGGATAGCGCATTAACCGCTGATTACGGTCTTCCGATGATCGCCTCGTATGGGTGGTGGGCGGGTGATAAGACGCTAAGCGGGCAAACGTCTTTATATCAAAACATTAATTTTCGTAATGGTGTCATGAACACAACGACATCTTCGTCCCCGACCAACGTAACGCAGTTGTGTCTGACGGCAAAACGTGAGTATGCCATTACGCTTGACTCCTCCACTCTATGGAATGAGACGTACGCAAGCTTCATGAGTAAGAAAGGTGAAACGTTACCGCTAACCGTTAGCGTAAAAAATGCTGCCGGCATCCCACAGGCCAATACCGTGGTGGTGGTGGGGCGTTCTTCATCGACCACGCGCGCCAGTACGGTGATAACAAACAACTCGGCTTACATGACCTTGACGCCCGTTACGCCTGAGGGGAGTGCGACGAGTTTCAATTCCGGTTCGTCGAAATGGTATGGGATGACGGATACCGACGGTAAGGTGCAATTAACCTTAGCGCAGGACAATTCGAGCGGCCTGAAAACGACGATAACCGCCACGGTGGAGGGAGACAGTTTAGCTACGGTGAGTAAAAACGTAATCTTTTCCGTTCTCACCAGCCCGGACAGCGATAAGGCTGCCATGTGGGGCCATATGCCGGAAACGGTGACGAACAGCGCTGGCGTCACATTCCATCGCCCTTATCTTGCTGCGGAGACGTCGGGTTATACTTCCAGCGTTGCCAGTAGCAATGAACGCTGGCCGTTGAGGTTGCAATCTACCACGCTGACGACCGGGAAGTCCGACTGTGATGAGGCGTATCAGCCTTTATTAAGCGATCTGCAAACATTGTATGCAGATAATCCCAGCGGAGTGTTGTTTGAACGTTATGGTTGGCCGGTGAATGAAAAATGGTTCTGGTTTGCGGTAGATCGCGCGGCGAATACCGGGAACTATCAGTCTATGCGGCTGGATGTGGGGAACGTATCGTCAAGCAGTTCTGCGAGTAATACAGGGGCACAGGTTTGCCTGGTCGACCCGCATTCACCGGTACCTGCGACGATTGAACTGACTTCCAGTATTGCCCTCGATAGGTAAGCGATGCGGTGAAAGTCAAAAAAGGCGAAGAGATCCCGCTCACCGTCACCATGAAAGACAGCAGCGGCAATCCGTCTGCGAAACCAGCAGCGATGGCGTAGTCTTTAAGCGACCACTGTTGATGAATGAAGCGCCGTCGCATGATAACACCTTTGGTCCTATCGCTATGGGTGATGAAATCTGGACGCTGTTTAACCATGACGGTGCGGGGCTGGCGAGTAAATCGGGTTGCCCCGAAAACTATCAGCCGACATTGAGTGAGTTGCAAAAGCTGTATAGTAACTACCCTGGCGGTCAGATAGGGGAACGGTTTGGCTGGCCGATTGATCGCTCTAATTTTTCTTGGTGGGTTTCCGACCGAGTGGGCAAGAATTACCAGACCATCAATCTTACCAGCGGCTATGTGAATGCAACGAAAACGGCAAGCGATAATCAGGCACCTGGCGAACCAGCACGTTTCCACTGCGATGATGACGCTATCTCCCCCGCGATAGAACGAATAGACAGACGGCAGCGGGCTACTTAGCTTTTGGCTGGCGCTTTTTCCCGGCAGCCGTTACCGTTTTTATCTCGCTTTCCACCCAGCCGTCGTTCAGTCGGGTGGTGAGCAGGTCGCCGGGTCTGGCCTGTTTGGTTTTCTTTAGCACTGTGCCATCGCTTGTTGTCGTGACGCTATAGCCGCGCGCTAACGTTGCCAGCGGGCTGACGGCTTCCAGATGGGTGACCGCGTTGCCGAAACGCTCGCGCTGCTCGCTTAGCCGCGCGCGAATATTTTCCGCCAGCCGATATTCCAGTTGCTGAATACGTGTTTGCGCGCGGTGGATACGCGGCTGTGGGTTTTGCTGGTTCAGCCGCTGCAGCATGCGCTGCTGACGCTGATTGGCCTGTTTAATTTTATTCTCAAGTGCGAAGTTCATTCTCTGACGCAGTCGTTCCAGCACGGTCTGCTGGCGGGCCAGACGCAGCTGCGGATGCTGCTGTTGCAAGCGGTGATTAAGCTGGGTAAATCGGCGAGTTCGGTTGGCGAGATAGTAATCCATCGCCATTTCCAGACGTTGCTGACCATGCTGAATTTGACGCAGCAGTTCGAGCTGATTGCGGCTGACAATTTCTGCAGCCGCCGACGGCGTTGGCGCGCGCAGATCGCCGACGAAGTCAGCGATGGTCACATCGGTTTCATGGCCGACGGCACTCACCACCGGAATGCGGCTGGCAAATATCGCCCGTGCTACGCGCTCGTCGTTAAAGCTCCACAAATCTTCCAGCGAGCCGCCGCCGCGCCCGACGATTAATACGTCACACTCGCCACGGGCGTTTGCCAGCTCAATTGCGCGCACAATCTGCCCCGGCGCATCGTCGCCCTGGACAGCGGTTGGATAGATAATAACGGGCAGGGAAGGGTCGCGGCGTTTCAATACGTGGAGAATATCGTGTAGCGCTGCCCCGGTTTTCGAGGTTATCACCCCGACGCAGTGGGCCGGTGAGGGCAGCGTTTTTTTGAACTGCTGATCGAACAGCCCTTCAGCCTGCAGTTTGGCCTTCAGTTGCTCATACTTCTGTTGCAACAGACCTTCACCCGCAGGCTGCATGCTCTCAACAATTATCTGGTAGTCCCCACGCGGCTCATACAATGTAATGTTGGCGCGCACCAGCACCTGTTGCCCGTGCTGCGGGCGGAACGTTACCCGGCGGTTGCTGTTGCGAAACATCGCGCAGCGAACCTGAGCGGTGTCATCTTTGAGCGTGAAGTACCAGTGACCGGAGGACGGCTGAGTGAAATTGGAGATTTCACCGCTGATCCACACTTGCCCCATTTCCTGCTCAAGCAGCAAACGAACCGTCTGATTCAGGCGGCTTACGGTAAAAATTGAGGTGGTCTGAGAGGATAACATGTGAGCGGGATCAAATTCTAAATCAGCAGGTTATTCAGTCGAAAGTAACATGCTCACAGAGGAGCGCAAGGTTTTTTTGCAAAAAAGTGTGGATGCAATCGGTTACGCTCTGTATAATGCCGCGGCAATATTTAATAACCTCCCAGGTGAGATATTGCCCATGCTACGTATCGCAAAAGAAGCCCTGACGTTTGACGACGTCCTCCTCGTTCCCGCTCATTCTACCGTTCTGCCGAATACTGCTGACCTCAGCACCCAGTTGACGAAAACCATTCGCCTGAACATTCCTATGCTCTCCGCAGCAATGGACACCGTGACGGAAGCGCGCCTGGCAATTGCCCTGGCCCAGGAAGGCGGCATCGGTTTTATCCACAAAAACATGTCCATCGAGCGCCAGGCTGAAGAAGTTCGCCGCGTGAAAAAACACGAATCTGGCGTGGTAACTGACCCACAGACCGTACTGCCAACCACTACTCTGCGCGAAGTGAAAGAACTGACCGAGCGTAACGGCTTTGCAGGCTACCCGGTGGTGACTGAAGATAACGAACTGGTCGGTATCATCACCGGCCGTGACGTGCGTTTTGTGACTGACCTGAACCAGCCGGTTAGCGTATATATGACGCCAAAAGAGCGTCTGGTGACCGTTCGTGAAGGCGAAGCGCGCGATGTCGTTTTCGCCAAAATGCACGAAAAACGCGTTGAGAAAGCGCTGGTTGTTGATGACAGCTTCCATCTGCTCGGTATGATCACCGTTAAAGATTTCCAGAAAGCTGAACGTAAACCTAACGCCTGTAAAGACGAGCATGGTCGTCTGCGCGTGGGCGCTGCGGTTGGCGCGGGCGCAGGTAACGAAGAGCGTGTTGACGCGCTGGTTGCCGCGGGCGTTGACGTACTGCTGATTGACTCCTCTCACGGCCACTCTGAAGGCGTACTGCAGCGTATTCGTGAAACTCGCGCTAAATATCCTGATCTGCAGATTATCGGCGGTAACGTTGCTACGGGCGCAGGTGCTCGCGCGTTGGCTGAAGCTGGCTGCAGCGCTGTTAAAGTGGGTATTGGCCCTGGCTCCATCTGTACTACCCGTATCGTGACCGGCGTCGGTGTTCCGCAGATCACCGCCGTTTCTGATGCCGTTGAAGCGCTGGAAGGCACCGGTATTCCGGTTATCGCCGATGGCGGTATTCGTTTCTCCGGCGACATCGCTAAAGCGATTGCTGCTGGTGCTGCCGCAGTGATGGTTGGTTCCATGCTGGCGGGTACTGAAGAATCCCCGGGCGAAATCGAACTGTACCAGGGCCGTTCTTACAAATCTTACCGCGGTATGGGTTCTCTGGGCGCGATGTCCAAAGGGTCTTCTGACCGTTACTTCCAGAGCGATAACGCCGCTGACAAACTGGTCCCGGAAGGTATCGAAGGCCGCGTAGCCTATAAAGGCCGCCTGAAAGAGATCATTCACCAGCAGATGGGCGGCCTGCGCTCCTGTATGGGGCTGACCGGCTGTGGTACTATCGACGCGCTGCGAACGAAAGCAGAGTTTGTACGCATCAGCGGTGCGGGTATTCAGGAAAGTCACGTTCACGATGTGACCATCACCAAAGAGTCCCCTAACTACCGCATGGGCTCCTGATAAGTTTCCGCGCCCGGCTATATGCCGGGCGAATTTGTTTCACTTGCCTCGGAATTAGCGTCAATGACAGACAATATTCATAAACATCGCATTCTCATCCTCGATTTTGGCTCGCAGTACACTCAGCTGGTTGCACGTCGCGTACGTGAACTGGGCGTCTACTGTGAACTGTGGGCATGGGATGTTACGGAAGCACAAATTCGCGAATTCAACCCAAGCGGTATTATTCTTTCCGGTGGCCCGGAAAGTACCACTGAAGAAAACAGCCCGCGTGCGCCGGAATACGTTTTCAATGCGGGCGTGCCGGTGTTCGGCGTGTGCTACGGCATGCAGACCATGGCAATGCAGCTCGGTGGTCATGTTGAAGGTTCTAACGAACGTGAATTTGGCTATGCGCAGGTTGAAGTTCAGACCGACAGCGCGCTTGTCCGCGGTATTGAAGACTCCCTGACCGCAGACGGCAAACCGTTGCTGGATGTGTGGATGAGCCACGGCGACAAAGTGACTGCCATTCCGGAAGGTTTCGTGACTGTTGCCAGCACCGACAGCTGCCCGTTTGCTATCATGGCGCACGAAGAAAAACGCTTCTACGGCGTGCAGTTCCACCCGGAAGTTACCCACACCCGTCAGGGCATGCGCATGCTGGAGCGTTTTGTGCGCGATATCTGCCAGTGTGAAGCGCTGTGGACGCCGGCAAAAATTATCGATGACGCCGTTGCCCGCATTCGTGAGCAGGTTGGCAATGACAAAGTTATCCTCGGTCTGTCCGGTGGCGTTGACTCCTCTGTGACTGCGATGCTGTTGCACCGTGCGATCGGTAAAAACCTGACCTGCGTGTTCGTCGACAACGGTCTGCTGCGCCTGAACGAAGCCCAGCAGGTAATGGATATGTTTGGTGACCATTTCGGCCTGAACATTGTTCATGTTGAAGGCGAACAGCGTTTCCTCGACGCGCTGAAAGGCGAGAACGACCCGGAAGCGAAACGTAAGATCATCGGCCGCGTATTCGTTGAAGTGTTCGACGAAGAAGCGCTGAAGCTGGAAGACGTTAAGTGGCTGGCACAGGGAACTATCTATCCGGACGTGATCGAATCCGCGGCATCTGCCACCGGTAAAGCGCACGTTATCAAATCTCACCACAACGTGGGCGGTTTGCCGAAAGAGATGAAGATGGGGCTGGTTGAGCCGCTGCGTGAGCTGTTCAAAGACGAAGTGCGTAAGATTGGTCTGGAGCTGGGCCTGCCGTACGACATGCTGTACCGTCATCCGTTCCCGGGACCGGGGCTGGGCGTACGTGTGCTTGGCGAAGTGAAGAAAGAGTACTGCGACCTGCTGCGTCGCGCGGATGCTATCTTCATTGAAGAACTGCACAAAGCTGACCTGTACAACAAAGTCAGCCAGGCGTTCACCGTGTTCCTGCCGGTACGTTCCGTTGGCGTCATGGGCGATGGCCGTAAGTACGACTGGGTTGTTTCCCTGCGTGCAGTAGAAACCATCGACTTTATGACCGCGCACTGGGCGCACCTGCCGTATGATTTCTTAGGCCGTGTCTCTAACCGCATCATTAACGAAGTGAACGGCATTTCCCGCGTCGTTTATGATATCAGCGGTAAGCCACCGGCTACCATTGAGTGGGAATAAGCCGATAACCCTTCCTGAGTTTTCATGAACAGGTAAAACTGCAATCAACCCTCTGTTTTTACAGAGGGTTTTTATTTATGTGCATTCATGTTTCCTCACTCCAGTTCACACTTTTTAGCGGTATTTCTCACGGTATCGCCTTAGAGGTGTATTCTTCTCTCTGTCTGATACCGTTGTAAAAATGATGCCAAAATGGTGATTTTATGCTGACTGATATCAAACTGAAAAACCTCAAGCCAAAGGACAAACTTTATAAAGTTACTGACCGGGATGGTTTGTATGTTGCAGTGCTGACGTCAGGCACAGTCTCGTTTCGCTACGATTACAGCATCAACGGAAGACGAGAAACACTGACATTAGGAAAGTATGGTAATGACGGTATTTCTCTGGCTGAAGCAAGGGAAAAACTCCATACCGCGAAAAAGCTGCTCAAGTCAGGCATATCGCCTGCTGTAGACAAGCGTTACGGTAAAAATAAGCTCCGGGAGAGTGAGACGCTGACGGTATATACCGACAATTACATGAAGCATGTAACACTGGCGGACAGTACCAGAGCGATGAAAGAAGCCGTTATTGAGCGAGATATCCTGCCTGTGCTGGGCAACAAATTAATGACCGAAATTACTACGGCAATGGTGCGCGACCTTTGCGATCGGATAATAGATCGAGGAGGTAATGCAACAGCGGTACAGGTTCGCGAGATAATCAGCAGTGTCTATCGTTATGCAAATGATCGAGGGCACAGTTTTTCTAATCCGGCTCAGGATATTAAAGCTAGTTCTATCGCAACGTTCACTCCCAGGCTCAGAAGCCTTTCCCCGCGAGAAGTTGGCATTTTCTTCAATACACTGGATTCCGTTGCAGGGATGCCAACGCTCAAACTGGCGTTGAAGATTATATTTCTGACAATGGTACGTAAAAGCGAGTTCACTTTAGCGACTTGGGATGAGGTTGATTTCAAAACCAACGAGTGGACCATTCCTGCTGGCCGTATGAAAGGAGGCCGGACTCATGTCATCTATCTTTCGCGCCAGGTTAATGATTTGCTGATAGGCCTGAAAATGTGTGCCGGAGGAAGTCCTTACTTACTTGCAGGGCGCTATAACATCAACAAACCACTGTCTAATGCAGCCCTGAACGGCGTTATCACTACAACCGTAAAAGTGGCACAGTCGCAAGGGAAGGAGCTGGAGCACTTTACTGTCCATGACATGCGGCGGATGGCTAGCACGTTATTGCATGAGGCAGGGTATCCATCAGACTGGATAGAAAAATGCCTCGCGCATGAGCAAAAAGGGGTGAGGGCAATTTACAACAAGGCCGAGTACGCGCGACCGCGAGCTTACATGTTGCAGCAGTGGGCGAATATGGTTGATGGTTGGATTGCTGGAACAACAGCGACGCTCACTCCGTTTTCACCGAGGAAGTATGAGGAGTGGTTGGACCTGGGAAAGCAGTGAAGACTTATCCATCCTCATTCAGAATTTAAACGGCCAGTTGTTACATCGACATCTAACGAAATTAGAAAATTCATGAGAAGTACGTCTACTACTCTTTAATCAGAACGAATGAGGTTATATTATTTTAAACTGGTTGATTGAGTCGTCTATTATATTAAATAGCATGCAGAACGCTTCTTTATCATAATAACCTATACCTAATGTATAGGTTATTATGGAAAGGTTTAGTTATGTTAATCGTCAGGGCAGGTTATTTCTTTTGCCAAAAGCGTAGCCAAGTGCTAGTGTGAGGATTGGCGTGAATATTGACCAGATATCTTTCAGGTCTGAAATGATATTTATTTTTTCTGGTGTGTTTTTATCTAGTGAAAAATAGAGGTAAACAAATAGCATGATAATGCTAAATAACGCCCCTAATAGAAAACAATATTTTAATGTTGCCCATATAAATGAATCTTTTGCATGTTCACCTGTACCTATTTGTGATGCAATACTTCCGGTTAAGCTTTCTTGGGGAATAGGACCACTGCGAATACTTGGTCTACTTGTCGCTCTTCCAATATCATCTAAGGATTGCTGTAAGTTTGATATGGTTGTGTTAGTCATCACTCATCCTCATAGATGGAAAAAGTGATAGTAAATAATGCTCTTCCTGGGCCTTGTTTGTAAACGATTGCCGTCCATGAAATATATATTCTTCGACCATTATCCATTGCAACTTCTATCGGCCTAATAAATCCATTTTGAGTTCGGAAAGTACTTTCATAGGATTTACATTCATATAGAAAGGTAACATTGTTATCATTGACATTAGCCGTTATCCGATCGCTGGATGAACCTGTGTCGGGAGAGTTAACTATCCGAATGAACATGTTCAATCCATTGTATGTGATTTTTAACCCTTCATCATTTTGGTTATCATAATGCTCGTAGTGAAATACTCCAGTATCTACAAGTTTTTTCCCATTTGCGCTGACCTCAACTACCATTTATAACCTCTAATGATCCTGAATATAGTCTAATGCTAAGTAATTAATTCTTTACACATGATGAGTCGATTTAGGCACAAATTGTTCACATAAAATGCTGTTCATAAAATATGATGTTTAACAAGTTCCAATTATTTTGATCTAAGCTATTTGTCTACTTTCCGTATACCTGTTCAATATACCTCCCCCGCCCATCCCCATGTCCCAGATCCGTTGAAGTCACCGCCAGCGCCTCCTTATGGCTCAGTCCCTGCTCCTCGTAATAGCGGATCGCGTCCTGCGCCCAGGCATAGCGCAGGGAATGGGGAGAGTATTCGCCGGTCAGTCCGGCATCGCGGAGATGGTTGTGCCAGTAGTCCATTGCGGATTTCAGATCCGGCTTGTCAATCAGATGCCCGTCACGCTCCCCGGCAATATTCAACGCCTCTTTCACAGCCTGACGGACAGCCTCCCGATTAATCACCTGTGTCATGCGCGGTCGTCCGCCTTTGGTGCCAAAGATCACCGACAGACGTTCAGCCCCTTTTTCCAGCTGTTTGTCCCAGGTTTTCAGCGACTGGCAGCACTGTACCGCTTCCTGACTACGCAGGCCCATCACCCGCGCCAGTTGCAGGCTGACCGCGAGGCCAGCGTCGGTTTGCCGGACCCGCTCCAGTACCTGCTGGTAAAGCGCATCCGGAATGGCCCGGTGCGTCCCGTCACGACTGGCACCACTGATACTAAGTAATTTGTTGCTGATTAATTCGGACTGACTGAGCTGTGTGCGTCCGGCTTCAGCCAGAATAGAACGCACCATCGCCATTTCATTCTGTAAGGTTCGCGGGGAAATACCCTGCGCCAGCCGTTCATGAATATATCCCGCGATGTGTCTGGCTTTGAGCTGGCTGGTGCTGGTGACCTGAACATTCTGCGCCAGCAAATGACGGGCAAAACGCTGCGCCATCTGTTCGCGGTCATGGACGGTTTTGTGGCTGCCTCCTGCGCGGTGCGCCAGTTTTTTCATATCCTGTGCCAGTCGCGACATGCTGACTCCTCCGCCTGATGCGATAGCAATATTTTCCGGCGCGTGGGGAATGCACGGCACTGAACATTGCGCCATGCTGAACAATACCGGTGCGCCGGAAGGCGAGAGTTGAGGTATGGTGGGGTACGGTACTGCACGGTGTGCAGGCCGCCTGCCTCAGCAGGGATGCCCCCGGATCGTCGTGATCCGCCTCCGGTACTGTTCATTCCTCCTTGTTATCTTTTTGACGCAGAAATGATGGCGTCAGAAGGTAAATACAACGATAAGCCTGATAAGACGGCGGCTGGCGTAGCGGTGTGCGTCGGCGTCACTTTGTTTTGCTTCGCCTCCAAAGTGACGCGCCGCCGTTTCAGGCAACCTGTTTACTGGCGCAGAGATACGCTCCGTCTAAAGACGCGGTACCAACCTGCCTCTTGCTGGCACAGGTTATAGCAGCAACAACGACCGGACTGCGTCAGAGACGCCCCCGCCGTATTGTCCGGCTTGCGGGGTTAAGGGCTTGACCAACCTGACATAGCAGCCAGGCACAGTCCTCTAAGGTCGTGGCTGTCTCGGGTGCAGTCCCAGGACTGCGGCAGTTACCGTAAAAATAGCACTGTGGATACGATGGTCAAGCTGATTTATTTCCATAATGCACTGATAATAAATAACTTTAATATCATGATGTGGTGTGAGGACTCATGGGTATCAGAAGGTTAAAGTCTTATTTTTCGGATAGTGCCACGGCAGGAAGGAATAATGAATGAGTTGTGAACCCGATGCTTACAGATACGCAGTGATGGTGCTTTATATCTCTGGTGAGGTTTTCATGGCTAATTTCCTGAAATGCTGCCCGCAATGGCTCGCTTAAGCGAGCCATTGCGGGCGTGGATTACACATCTTCACGTTTCCCGCTCTCCAGACTGCGGTGTACCGCCTCGCAAATCCGGCTTACCGCCAGCCCGTCTTCGGCGGTTACCGGGTAGGACGCTTTATGTCTGATCGCTTGCACAAAGTCATTGATAGGATCGATACCGAAACCGTGGGGTACACCGTTGCGGTAGTTGATGAAATAGCTGTTGGGCGTGAGCGTCATGCCCGGCGTGGTGATTTCCAGCCCGCGATGCTGTGAAGTGCTGCGGATATACGTTGCCTCACAGAGAATATCGATACGCCCGTCGTTGTCCTTCGGAAAGCCTTCCGGCAGCACCCACGAGTTCTCGACCACCCACGAACTGCCGTCGGCCATCGTCAGCAGGCTCTGCACGCTGTCAAAGGTATCGAGGCCGCATTCGACCATCAGCCGCTTCTGTCCGACGGCGTACACCGATACTACCTCCTGTCCGGAAAGATGGCGCACCAGGTCGAAGCAGTGTGAGCCGAGAAACCATACCGGGGAGCTTGCGCCCGCCCAGTCCAGCCACTCCGTCGGCACACCTATCACGTCGTCCATGCTGATATGCCCGCGCAGGATGTGCCCGGCTTCCGGCTTATCCAGTTCAGCCTTAATGCGCATCACCGCCGGGTCCCAGCGCTTGTGGAAATCGACGCCGACCAGCAGGTCCCGCTGCTGCGCCATCTCCACGATAAGCTCGCACTCGCGTACTGAGGTGGCGAGCGGTTTCTCCGCCAGCACATGCTTGCCGTAGCGCAGGGCGGTGAGGATGGATTCGGTGTGATACGGGTCCGGTGTCGCCACCGAAACGATATCAATAGCCTCCTGCTGTAGTAACCGATCCAGTCGTATGTAGCCTTGGATCCCATACGCCATGGCAAGATCATCACAGCGTTCCTCATCTGTTTCGCAGATGGCGACCAGTACCGTGTCCGGGTTATGGCGGTATGCGTTCATATGGTGCTTACCGTAGATACCCGCGCCCACCACGGCGGCTCTGATTTTGTTCATGATGATGTCCTCAGAATAAGCCCAGGGAAAACAGCCAGCCGATGATGACGGCCAGCGGTCCGGTTAACTGCCGTGAGAGCAGAAAGGCGGGCACGCCTTTGGCGATGGTCTCCGGCTTTGCCTCCTGCATGGAGAGTCCCACCGGCACGAAGTCGCAGCCGACCTGCACGTTGATGGCAAACAGCGCGGGCAGGGCGAAGGCCGGAGATATCGCACCCGCGCCAATCTGCGTGCCAATCATCACGCCAATCACCTGCGAGATGGCCGCACCCGGCCCGAGCACCGGGGAGAGGAAGGGTATGCCGCAAATCAGCGACAGCAGCACCAGCCCCCACAGTGAATTAGCCAGTGGCGTCAGGGCATGGGCAATCAGGCTGCCGAGCGCGGTCTCCTGCACTAGGGCAATCAGCAGCGAGACAAAGGCCATAAACGGGATAACGTTACGCAGCGACACGTCCACCGCCTCACGGCTGGCGGCGAACAGCAGGGCGATAACGTGTCCGGTGGCGGTGCCGGTCTGCTCGACCATGCGCACCAGTTTCTCCGCGCCATGCGCAGGTGGCGGAGTGGTGATCACCCGTGGCGCAGGCTCTGTAGTTGCCTCTGGCCTGCCGTCCGGGGCTTCGGCGGTATCCACCAGAACCAGCTGTTCCATCGTCACGCCGGAAACGTAGTTATCCTCGGTATTAAAGTGCGCCAGCGGTCCGGCGCGCCAGGTGGGCAGCACGTTGACGGTCGGGATGCCCTTCTGCGGATACAGGCCGCAGCGCAGGGACCCGGCGCAGTTAATCACCACGCACAGGATGTCGTTATCCGGCGGGATATCGGCGAAGCCGTTGACGATTTCCGATTCGGTGAGCGCGCCGATTTCTATCGCCACCGGATGAATCTCGCGTCCGGTCAGTGACAGCACCTTTTTGCCGCTGGCGACGGGTAGCCACAGCCCCTTGCCGTAGCCGCCGGGACCGGGAGGAATAAGCACCGTATTCATGGGCTTCCCTCCGCAATCATCAGTTCTCCGTGCAGGGCTGAGAGCAATGGCACCGGGCCGGAGAGATGGACCACGCCGGGATGGAAGGCATTCAGGCTGCCGTCAAATTTCATCGTCAGATGGCCGAGCTCAAATAGCGACTGCTGTGCTTCTCTGCCCACAGCCGTAATGAGGTAGCTGTATCCGGCCAGCAGCAGGGTATCGCCCGGCAGAATAAACAGATTCTCTTCCCGCATGCCCGGCTCCAGTGACAGGGAGTAGTCCAGACAGTCCTTCGGCCCGTTGCTGTCGAATGTGATGAGCATTTTGTCGGTGAGGCCGTCGGCGACAAACAGGCCGATGGCGACGATACGCGCGCAGTAGGTCATCATGGTTCGTTCCCCCGTTTGCTGAGCCGCAGGAACAGGTACTCGGTGATAATTCCACGTATCAGGCCAATCAGCATGGCGGCAGCGATATAGCGCAGCGCCAGCGAGGTGACGGGCAGGCCGAGCGCCTTAATCCCGGCGGCGACGCCGAGCCAGACGAACAGCTCCGACGGCACCACGTGGGGAAACAGGCTGGTGAGCGGATGGGCGGTAGTGCCGAGCGCATCCTCATAGCCGGGCTTGCTCTTCTCAGGTAAGAGTTTCCCGAGCGTCAGCGCGCCGGGGCTGCTCATAAAGAACCAGCCGAGTACCGGCAATACGCCGTAGGTGAGAATGCGCGAGCGACCGAGCAGGGCGGCGACTTTCTCCATCCGTACGGTGCCGACCAGCTTCATCAGGAAGTTGATGGCCAGCAACAGGCAGATGAGCATCGGGATAAGTCCGGTCATCATGTCGAGGAAGATTTTGCCTGCGGCCTGGAACAGGTGGATAAAGCCTTCAGCCAGGGAGACCAGAAACATGGCGGCCTCCTGTCATCAGAGTGATGGTGGTTTCAGTGTGCATAAACAACTCTCCTGTCAGGTGTCGTTGGTTAATGCGTCCTGCCACTCACAGCGCGGGTCGTTATGTCCCGGAGTTATCGGTTGTTGTCATGGGATGAAGCGGTTTACGGGGTTCACGTTTGTTACTGGAATTGAGGTAACGGCCGGGCCAGATTTCTGACGGATGCACGTCGAGCGCGATGGCAATCAGCCACTCGCCTTTCGGCCACGGGCGCGTAAGGGTATTCGACAGCGTTGACGAGGCCAGTCCCGCTTCCCGCGACAGTTTCGCCAGACTGGTACCGCGCTTGTGTAAGGCGGCAACGATGTCGGCGGGGTGCCAGTCTTTGGTTGTTGACTTTTTCATCGGTTTTCTCTTTTTAACCGTGATAAATCACGCAATTCTTGAATATTGCTCTAAATGTAATCAAAATTCAAGTAATACATGAATAGGTAAGGGAATACCTGAAGATGGTTGCTGCCCAGAGAGGGATAATTCCTGCATGTTCAGGGGCAGGGTGGCGATCGTGATTGGTAAAAGATTAAAGATTTCAAGAGTCAGGGCTGATCTGACGCAAGCGGAACTGGGTGTTCTCGCAGGGCTGGATGAAGAATCCGCAAGCGCGCGGATCAGTTCATATGAAAAGGAAGTCCATGCACCCGATTTCAAGCTTGTCTGTAAGCTGGCGGCAGTGCTTGATGTACCGGAAGCGTATTTTTATGCTGTTGACGATGATTTAGCTGAATTGATTCTTCAATATCATCGGTTTAAAAAGAGTAACCCCGGTAGCACTTTATTATTATCACCAAATAATTAAAAATGATATGAAGTAAATATTTGAGGGATCAGCATGTCAGGCAGAAAACAGCACTATATACCACAGTTATTCCTGCGCGGGTTTCTCATATGCCAGCAATCTGGGCAGACACACGTTTATCGCAGAGATAAAATGTTCATATCTAAAACTGATAGTGTGGCAGCACAAAGGGATTTTTACTCTAAGCCAGCAAATGATGCAAATAAAACTCTTGATGATAAACTGACGGATTATGAAGGTAGATTAGGGGAATTGCTTCGCATATTGCGGGAAAAAAACGTTGGTACTGATGTCGAGGCATCTATTGCTGCAGAAGTAATTGCACATTTAACACCTAGAAGTAAAAGCCTTCGTAGCATATTTGGCCATGGCACACAAAAACTTATCTCTGGCTTAGCTGATGTAATATCTGATAAAACGTTGATGATATCTCTGTTAGGGTTGGATGAACCTACAACAAATAAAAAATGGAGTGAACATATAGCATCATCTTTCAATAGTAACCCGGAAATAGCTAAATCCTTTGAGTTTGTTTCGGAGGAAATTGGCATTCCAAAAGATTCGATAGAGCGAATGCTATTTATGAGTGCAAAAGAAAGTTTTTTAGGTGATGCAAATCCATTTTACTTTCAATTACAGCCCTTGTTCACTCAACTTCTTACTGGTACTGAGGATGCTATTAGTTATGGCCATAAAAAGGTACTTAATAATGGTGTTGTTGTAGAGGCTCGGAAGCAGTCTCTCGAATCCTTATTATGGCGTATTTTCCCTGCCCCCCAGGAAGGGGCGATTATGCCGGATTGCATAGCTATTGGTTTTGATGAGGAAGAAGGTGTTTACCTTCCCTATATTATGGCATCCTCTATTTCTACTGTCATCATGCCTCTTACTTCCGAGAAACTCCTTGTTGGAGTTCGAGCGAGTAATATCAATGTTGACCTATCTAGATTCAACGATGATGCCTCGGAGTGCAGTGATGAATTATTTATTGCTGCATCATCTGCTCATGAATATTTACGTAAAAATATTGGTGAGCGATGGAAAAATAGAATGGATAATATTGTCCATGACACATTGGATACTTTATGTGAACATAAGGGCTATGATAATTTAAATGTTCCGGAAAGTATCTCTTGTCCTTCATTTAGCTATCAGATTGCTTTTAATGATTGGGTTAGTGATGATATTGAGCATATTAATGAGGTAGTTCAGGGGGTTGTGGCAAAACTAAGCCAATGGTTGGATCTTTCACGATTGGATGGAATTACATATGCGTCTAATTTTGAAAAGGCACTTGAAGATATCGAACGTAGTTTTGATGGAAATGAAACTCCAGAAAGTGAAGCGGATTACCTTGCTCAAGGTGGTGCTGCTCTTTTAGTCAAGCGGGATGGGAAAATAAAAGTACGCATTGTCTTTCATCAAAATTATGCTCATGCTTTAGCTGGAGAAGATCTGCAAAATAGGGAGGTAGCTATTCATCTTCTTGTTTCCTCATTATTTATTGTTCATACAATTAATCACTTTGAGTATGTACTTCCAGAGTTCCTGCTGGAGCCCGTAATGATGAACAATCATCCAGCTGTTATGCATTGCGCTATGCGAAAGGCTCTGCGTGCCTATTATTATGCTTTTGCAAGTGCAGAATTTGGAGCCGAAGAATTATTAGAACAGGAGTTTTCACATTACGCAATTAGAGCCCTTGATTCGAATTTTTCTAAGATAGTTAGCGCAAAAGAAGAACATAAAATAGACAACAATCATTCAAAATTTTTTAGTACTGTGCATGCTGCAGTAGCTGATATTTTGATTGCTATGGCTCGATTAATCGGCCATTTACAGGGAATAAATAAATCACCGTTACTAAACTCTGATACTGATGTAGGTGCAGCAATCGCCGCACGTGAACTTACTGGGTGGGTGGATGTGTTTGCACATGATCTTGAACGATTCTGGAAGCAACCATCTTGGATTAGAGAGGACTTATATGCACTAAACGTCCATGTTGAACGCTTGTTGTGGCCTCATGGGATTTTCCTTTTTTCGTCAGATAGTGATCAAGGGACGATGATTTTATCTGTATGACTCTATGAAAATAACTATTCGCAGCACCATATCGTTTGTAACTAAACAAACTAATTAGTGGCTCTGGAAATTGATGTCTTTTTTATACGTTACAAATCAATCTATACCGAGCTATTTTACCCTTTTAGAGCAAGCCCGTTCTCCTTTATTCTCCCTTCCTTTCAGCCTTTGCTTTTGCCGTCCCTTTTCGCCATTTTCATTCCTTCTGTTTTTGAGGTGGTACAGGTGGGACAAGTGGTACAACCGCGCCAGCCGTGGCTTTGCGCTGTACCACCTGAAAAATGCCAGTCGGAAAAGTGGGACAGAATCAGCAAAACCTGTCCCACTCTGTACCACTTTTTTTAAACCAAATTCTCTAAGGTGGGACGCTGAAACCCGCGCCAGCTCTACGTGTACCACTTGTCCCACCCTGTACCACCTTTTTTTAAGACACGCGAGACTGCACTCAGATACTGAGGATGCGGGAGGTAAGGCGGTAGACCCTGGCTTTGCCGATCTCCGTCAGGCGGACCTGTGACTGGTATTTCCCGTCGCTGCCGGGCAGCAGGCATTCTGCTTCCTGGCATAATCTCGCCGCTCTGGCGGGACTGAATCCCCGGCACATTTCCCGCCAGCCCTCCGGCAGGATGTGAAACAGTGTGTGCTCTTCACCCGTCAGCGGATCTTTTTCCACCCTGCGAAAGCCCACCATATTCAGCGGGCGGTCCGGACCATCCCACGAGGCAAAGCGGCTGTACTGGTGCGCGGTGATGAACCGTTTGATCTGCGCCAGCACGCCTTCATCCTCCTGGTTGGCGATATGGCCGCGCTCGTTCAGCCAGGCGTGCAGGCAGATCCGGACCGCCTCATACGCCGTGCCTTCCTGCCAGCCCGTGATGCCGTGCAGCGTCACCATCTCTCCGGCCACCGCCAGCAGGGCAAAACGGGCCACGATGCGCTGAACCTGGTTTCCGGCATTCGCCGGCATCAGGGCGGTCTGGTAGCGGCGAAGTAACTCTCTCGCCAGCGTGGTGCTGGCGTCCATGTCGCGGGTGAGGAAGGCCAGCCAGGCACGAAAGGCGGTGCCGTGGAAGCGGGCGACACGGTCGCAGAGGGCATCGGCGAACTGCTGGCCGCTGGCAAAGCCGTGCAACTGCTCAAACGCACCATGCTGCCCGGTGTCGCTGGGGATTTGTACCATGCGCACGTCCATTCCGGCGTAGAGGCGCTCCCCGGCGCGTTCGGTATGTTCCGCCAGCGACAACTCCCCGGTGGAGAACAGCAGCAGCGTCCAGTACCTGCGGTTGCGTACCTCGCCGTCGGTGCGGGCGCGCCCCTTGCCCTGGCCGTTCGCCAGCATATAGGCAATCATCCCGGCTTCACGCGGCTCCACTTCGCGCAGTTCATCGAGCGGCAGCAGGGCATCGTTGTGTCGGCTGGCAATTCCCTCCAGCGCATTCCCGGTGGCCCGCCAGGAGTGCCAGTAATCCGTGCCACCGCAGACGGAAGCGGCCACTTTCATCACCGTGGTCTTGCCATCGGTGGATTCACCGCGCAGGTGGAAACCCCCGCCACCCGTTCCGGTCAGGCGCAGCAGCGGGGCGGCCAGCGCACAGCAGACGGCAAAGACCAGACGCGAGTTGCCTGCACAGAGTGCGGCGACCTGCTCCTGCCATTCCGCCAGCGTACCGGCCTGCGCAAAGCCACCAGTCATATAGTGGCTGCCCTGAAGGATGACATTGTCGCCATCGGGACCGATAACCTCATCCGGCAGCACATACACGCCGTTGTGCCAGCCGGTTTTCTCCACGCAGGTGACCCGGCGTCCGGGGAGTGACCGCGAGATATATTCACCTAACAGGCTGCGCAGGGCGGGGCGGGTGGAGATGTAGGTCAGGCCGTTCTCCAGCAGGATGCGCCGCAGCTCCTCGCCGTTGCCGCTGAGCATCGCCATTGGCATGGCCCAGCGCCGCAACTGCCCGGTGGTGGTGTGCCATTCCAGCAGGCGGCCATAGCTGCCGTCATGGCTGTCGCAGGTGATGGCGGTGACGCGCAGAGGGGAACAGATGCGCTGGGGCTGGACGTCGCTTTCACCGTCCCGGCGTTCGGTGAGCTTGTCAAACCATAGCGCTTCTTCATCGAGGCGGAAGTGATCCGGCAGGATGTCAGAAGGCCTTTCCTGTCGCAGGCGTGCAAGCTGCCCGGTCCAGTTTTCCACTAACTCACCGTCGGGGCTCATTAGCCGGGCCATCTGCACACCCGCGTGCGCCAGTTTTTCGGCGATTTTCAGCAGATCCTCTTCACTGATATCGCCGGTGCGGAGTACCCGGACGTAGAGTGTGTCGGGTCTGATAATGGTAAGATTATCCAGATCGGCCAGTTCATCCGGGCCGAGTACCATCGGGGGAACATCATCTTCCCGGTCGGGATCTTTTCGCCACACGCGTGAGGTCTCCCATGCCAGGCTTCCGGCCAGAATCACCACTTCGAGCGTGCGGTCCGGAGACTGCTTACAGAGAAAGGGGGCGCGTTTCATGATGGGGTATCGGTCGGCTCATCCCTGAGCGTGGATTAGTGGATGGCGGTGCGGCGCTGCTGCCACTGACGGATTTCAGCAGCATCGAAGACCACCAGTCGGGAAGAGAGTTGGACTGGCTGGGGGAACCCGGCCTCCTTCACTCGGCGATGGACAGTGGATTCGCTCATTGCCAGGAACTGTGCGACCTGGCGGATGCGCACATTTCCTGAAAGAGGAAATTCCGTGGCTGAGGTTGGTAATATATTCATAATCGCTCCTGCTTGGAGTTGAGGTGGCAAGGCCGATAGTATTCAGCAGGTTAGAACACGTCTATAGGGTTGGAAAAATACAGTGAAAGGTGCAGTCGTCCAGTGAAAGAAAGTGCTATCTGATGAATAACGACAGGTAGAATGGAGGGAAGACAGCAATTCCATAATCTGTTCTAACTTTATGTATTGTAAGCAAAGATTTTTAGAATGAGCTAATGGGATGACAGAGCAGCGAACGACTACGAACTAGTACGAATACGTCCTGAGACGTTCAGGGATGACTGTGGAACAGAAAAAGTTAATCTGCGGAGTGATGCTGGACAGACAGCGCCGATTTTAACTTGCTGTAGATGGTGGCGCGTGACAGACCTTCAGACGAAAATCCTTCGTCTTCCGCAAGGGTTTGTAAATCCCGATAGAGGTTAGCCAGACGAGGTGAGTCAAGTGTTCCATATGTACCATTGGCATTTTTGACTAACAGTGAGAGCAACAAAAAAAGCAACCTGTAGGTGTTTTCCTGCTCTGCCGCTTTCCTGTACTGGCCGCGCTGATTGCGGCGTAGTTCCAGACCGCACTCCAGCAATTGCTGGCCTCCAAGTTGCATTAGTAGATCTCTGGCTTTATTGCGTTTGGCAATAGTAGCTACTGCTCGAAGGCAGCGTTCTTGTACTGGTTTTGGTGTGATCTCTTCATCAATCATCAGGTATGCCAGCGCGAACATTTCATCAGCCGAGTGAGTCTGCGAGTTTCTGCCCGGAGGGAAGCATCCGGCAGATTTGATTTGTCGGATAATTTGGTGAAGGAAGATATCGTAGTACTCGTGCTTATCGTCAGGAATTGCAGCGGTTGTGAGGTGTGGTTCCAGACCACACAACATCAGCGCCAGTTCACGGGCACTGACGGCAGGTAGGTTAGCAGCCCGTTCGAATAGGCTCTGGCGAATAGGACTTATCATAGGAGAGATACTCCAGTTCTTTATTAAATACTTAACATGAGGAAAGCTTAAGTTTCTAAGTGGCTTACGAAAAGTGTGTTGCAAGTAACATCAAGTGTCAGTGCCAAGCATACAATCCAGCATTATGTAGGTTAGTCTACACTTAAAATAATGGCTTGGATGAGACTGGTTTTTTAAAATATTGAATTTGGATTCTGGATCTAAGAGAGACTCTCTCTGATCTCAATGATAGCAACTTTCGTGGAACTATTTTAGCAGGTTTTGTAAAGTGGGAGTTTTTTGCAAGATTTTTCGAATTTTTTGCAACTTGTGTTCTTGCTCTGGATACTATAGATAAAGAGTGTG